>Ga0194132_10000125_pt1 | contig 146580 bp, 138 predicted proteins | sample TA2KigOf80mmetaG_FD_148612 | JGI IMG/M metagenome (GOLD analysis project Ga0194132, IMG submission 148612) | Freshwater microbial communities from Lake Tanganyika, Tanzania - TA2015054 Kigoma Offshore 80m | ecosystem: Environmental > Aquatic > Freshwater > Lake | place: Tanzania: Lake...
ACCGTGCGTCCCCACCAGGCCTTAGGCTACCTCACCCCGCAACAGTTCCTGGTCCAGTGGCGCACCCAACGAAAGGAGGCCCACTGTCACTGATCTACTGGACGAGTACACAAGGTTGCAGGCCACTCCTCTCCGTGGTACACTCCAGATACGCCGAAGTTGCAAAGCCTGACGTAGTGGGCTGCCTTTGGCGGGTACCGAGAAGAGGTCACTACCCTGAGCCACGCAAGCATCGCTTCACTCACCCCGTCGCAGGCCTGCGCGTGTAGCACCTGCCATACAGCAGGCCGACGCAAGGCTTGATGCCGGTGGCCGCCCGTCCCTCGACGGGCACAGGACGAGCGGAGCGGATGCTCCCAGCTAGTCCCCGAAACGAAAACCAGATAGACTCCACCCTATGCGCCTTGCACGGTGGAGTTTTTGTTTAGGGGGTGGCGCATCACTGTCCCCGCAGACCGCATCACATGAACAAGGCAGTCCCTCCAATAGGGGGACGGAGGCAAGGGAAACGATGGCGACGACGACGCAAACGAAGGCGATGCCGCTGACGCCGTACCAGGTCAAGCGGTACAGCCGGCACATCATCATGCCCCAAGTGGGCAGCAGGGGGCAGCGCAAGCTGCTGGACGCCAAGGTGCTCATCATCGGGGCCGGTGGGCTCGGTTCGCCCGTCGCGGTGTACTTGACGCTGGCGGGCGTCGGCACCCTGGGCATCGTGGACTTCGACGTGGTGGACCTGACCAACCTCCAGCGGCAGATCCTCCATCATGACGACGACATCGGCCGCCGCAAAGTCGAGTCGGCCAAGGAGGCGCTCCTGGCATACAACCCCGACGTGAACGTCATCATCCACGAGGAGCCCATCACCTCCGCCAACGCGATGGACATCATCCCCCAGTACGACGTGGTGGTGAACGGGGCCGACAACTTCCCCGCCCGCTACCTGGTCAACGACGCCTGCTACCTGGCGGGCAAGCCGCTGGTGGACGGCAGCATCCTCATCTTCGACGGACAGGCCACCGTGTTCATCCCGGGCCAGGGCTGCTACCGCTGCCTGTTCCCCGAGCCGCCCCCGCCCGGCGAGGTGCCGAGCTGCGCCGAGGCGGGCGTCCTGGGAATGCTCCCCGGCCTGGTGGGCACCATCCAGGCGACCGAGACGGTCAAGCTCATCATGGGCATCGGCAAGTCCCTTTCGGGCAGGCTGCTCCTCGTAGACGGGCTGGATATGGAGTTCCGGTCGGTGAAGATACGCCGCAACCCCGACTGCCCGCTGTGCGGCGACAACCCGACCATCAAGGAGCTCATAGACTACGAAGTCTTCTGCGGCCTGCGGTAGGGGCGCACCCCTTCTTTGTCATTCTGAGGGAGGGCGCCAAGGCGGACGACCGAAGAATCTCTTCCGGTTCCAAGACCAGAGGGATTCTTCGCTTCGCTCAGAATGACACGGGATGGGGCGGCGAGTCTTGGTTAGGTAAGGTAGATGAGACAGGTGAAGACGAAGACAGGGAGCATCCGCGTGGGCGCGGCGCCGAGGCCGGTCGCTAGGGGCATCCTGGAGGCCATCGGCAACACGCCGCTCGTGGAGCTGCCCACCATGTCGCCGAAGCCCTCGGTGAAGATCTACGCCAAGCTGGAGGGCGCTAACCCCAGCGGCAGCGTCAAGGACCGCATCGCCGTGTACATGATTGAGAAGGGCGAGGCGGAGGGAAAGCTCACCAAGGACAAGACCATCCTGGAGCCAACCAGCGGCAACACAGGCATCTCCCTCGCCATGGTGGGCCGTCTCAAGGGCTACCGGGTCAAGGTCGTCATGCCGGAAAACGTCAGCCCGGAGCGCGCGCAGATCCTGCGGGCCTACGGCGCCGAGGTCGTGCTCTCGCCAGCCGAGGGCGGCAGCAACAAGGCCGCGATGACGGCACAGGAGATGGCCGCCGGCGACGACCGGTACTTCATGCCGTACCAGTACGGCAACGAGGCCAACCCGCTGGCCCACTACGAGACCACCGGCGAGGAGATCGTGCGCGACCTCCCCGACGTGGACGTGTTCGTCGCCGGCCTGGGCACCGGCGGCACTCTCATGGGCGTGGGACGCCGCCTCAAGGGGCACAATCCCAACGTCAAGGTGGTGGCCGTCGCGCCCCATCCCGACGACGTCATCCAGGGCCTCCGCAGCCTCGAGGAGGGGTTTATCCCGCCCATCATGGACCTGTCCGTTCTCGACACGCGCATCATGATTGACAGCGACGAGGCCTTCGCCTATACCAAGGCGCTGCTCCACAAAGAGGGCATCTTCGCCGGCATCTCGTCCGGCTCGGCGGTGGCCTGCGCCCGGCGCGTCGCCGCGCGGATGGACGGCGGCAAGGTCGTCTGCCTCCTGGCCGACGGCGGTTGGAAATACCTGAGCACGGGCCTGTGGACCCGCGACTGGAACGAGTTGCAGAAGGACATCGAAGGCAAGGTTTGGTGGTAGCAGCAGGAGTCACGCCGAGGAGGAGAGCACATGCCAGCGAAGGTAGCGCATCCCGAGTCCATCGTGGAAACGAGTTGGGTCGCAGAACATCTGAAGGACCCCAAGGTGGCCTTGGTGGAGGTGGACGTGGACACCACCGCCTACGCCCAGGGCCACATCCCCGGAGCCGTCGGCTGGAACTGGTCGTCCCAGCTCAACGACAGCCTGCGGCGTGACATCCTCAGCAAGACCCAGGTTCAGAAGCTCTTGGGTGACTCGGGCATCGGCCGCAGCGACACCGTCGTCCTCTACGGCGACAACAACAACTGGTTCGCCACCTACGCCTTCTGGCAGCTGCGCATCTACGGCCACCAGCGGCTCAAGATTATGAATGGCGGACGCAAGAAGTGGATCGCAGAGAATCGGCCCATGACCACCGACATCCCCAAGCGCCAGAAGCGCACCTACCGCGCCAGCGACCCTGACACCAGCATCCGCGCCACCCGCGACTACGTCCTCCAGGTCGCCTCCACAAAGAACAACGTCGCACTCGTGGATGTGCGCTCCCCCGCCGAGTACAAGGGCGAGTTGCTGGCCCCGCCGAACCTGCCGCAGGAAGGCTCCCAGCGCGGCGGCCACGTCCCCGGCGCCGCGAACATCCCCTGGGCCACCGCCGTCAACGACCAGGACGGCACCTTCAAGACGGTCGAACAGCTCCGCGACATCTACGGCGGCAAGGGCGTCAAGGGCGACAAAGAAGTCATCGCCTACTGCCGCATCGGCGAACGCTCCTCCCACACCTGGTTCGTGCTCACGCAGGTCCTGGGCATGCCCAAGGTCCGCAACTACGACGGCTCCTGGACCGAGTACGGCAGCATCGTCGGCGCACCCATCGAGAAGTAACCACACCTGGGCGTGGGGGAACTTCTTCTACAGAAGGAAGTTCCCGAGAAGTCAGACGTAGTTGCCGCGGTCGATGCGTTGTCCGGCGAGGAAGACGTCCTGGATGTTGTACAGGTCATTGACGTCGCGGGCCGGGTTGCCCTTGACGACCAGGATGTCGGCCTGCTTTCCCTTCGCCAGCGTGCCCACCTTGTCATCCACCTGGCAGGAGCGCGCTGAGTCCCGCGTCGCGGAGACGATGGCCTCCATCGGCTTCATGCCCGCGTCCACCTCGGCGACCAGCTCCGCCTGGAAGTTGCCCATCGGCGAGTCGAGCCAGGCCGAGTCTGAGCCGCACACCATCGTCACGCCCGCCTTGCGCATCTTCTGGAAGCCGTTCACCATCGCCTCGTAGGACACGTTCAGGCCGTCCAGCGACTCCTGCTGCGCCGGGGTGATGGTGCCATCCTCGACCTTGGCCTCCAGGTTGCGCATGTGCTTGCGGACGACGGAGAAGGTGGGGTTGACGAAGACACCCTGGCGGGCGATGCGGTCGGCGATCTCAGGCCGGTACTTGAAGGCGCCGTCGGCCTCCTGGTGGATGGCGTGGACGATGGTATCCACACCCGCGTCCAGGGCGTTGACCATGCCCTGGGACGAAACGCAGTGAGCGACGACGTGGCGGCCGAACTTATGGGCCTCGTCCACGATGGCCTTCATCTCGTCAGGGTTGAACGAGGGCCGTGTGCGGATGGAGGTGCGGGTGCTGCCGCCGGTGGCGGTGATCTTGACGAAGTCGGCGCCCTCCTTGACGAGCTGGCGGACGGCGGCGCGGCACTCGACCTCGCCGGTGGCCGCGATGCCGAAATAGCTCAGGTGGCCGCCGATGATGGCCATGGGCCGCCCTGCGAGGAGCATCCGCGGAGCGGGCGTGATGCCCATGCCCACCGCCTGGCGCAGCATGAAGGTCGTCCGGTTCTTGCCGCCGCAGTCGCGGAGCGTCGTCACGCCGGAGTACAGGTGCGCCCTGGCGTTCTTCGCGGACTGGAGCGTCAGCACCTCGTCGGGCAGAGTCGTCAGCTCGTCGCCCGCCCTGCCATCGCCGATGCCGTTCATGTGGACGTGGCAGTCCACCAGTCCGGGCAGGATCGTCGCGTCTTTGTACGACAGCTCCTCGACCTGCGCGCCCTCGGGCGGGACGACCGCCTCCTCGGTGCCGACGGCGCGGATGGCATCGCCCTCGATGAGGACGGCCGCCTGCTCCAGCACGCGGCCTCCGGTGTCGTCAATGAGCCGTGGCGCCTTGATGAGCTTGAACGTGAAAGTCTTCTGCTTCATACGATTCCTCCTGGTTTGTTGATACGTAGGGGCGCACGGCTGTGCGCCCCTACGACTCCGATGGCGGGTGTTGCCGGGTGGCCGCGATGGAGGCATCGGAGCCGCGTTCCACGCGCTTCCCGGCCAGGAAAACCTCGCGCACGTTCCATAGCGCCCGAACGTCCCTGGACGGGTCGCCGTCCACCACGATGACGTCGGCCTCCTTGCCCGGCTCCAGCGTCCCCACGATGCGGTCCACACCCAGGGCCACCGCCGCGTCGGCGGTCACCGACTGGACGGCCCTCATCGGCGAGAAGCCGACATCGGTGAGGCACTCGACTTCATAGACCGTGTTGCCAAGCTGGTAGTCCGTCCACGAGGAGTCGGAGCCGGTGATGACCTTCAATCCCATCCCTACAAGTCGGCGGCAGTCTTCCATCCGGCGGTCGAAGTTGCGCTGGAAGAAGTCGAGCCTCGCCTGTTCGTTCGGCGTCAACGCACGCTCCTGCTTCTTGCGCTCCAGCGCCCAGACGGTGGACCGCAGGACTTGGAGGGTGGGATTGACGTAGGTGCCCTGCTTGCCGATGCGCTCGGCGATGTCCTCGCGGAAACGGTCCTTGCCGTCCGCGTCCCGAAACGTGCAGTGGATGATCATGTCTATGCCGCCGTCGAGGGCGTTGACGATGCCCTGGGTCGCGGTGCAGTGGGCCGCGGTGAGCTTGCCGAGGCCATGGGCGGTGTCGGCCACGGCCTTGAGTTCGTCCACGTTGAAGGACGGCAGGAGCGGGTAGGAAGTCTTGGTAGTGCCGCCGGTCGCGGTGACCTTGATGTAGTCGGCGCCCTCCTTGACGAGGCGGCGCACCATGGCGCGGACCTCCGTCGGGCCGGTCGTCTGGCCTCCGAAGTACCACATGTGCCCGCCGATGATGCTGACCGGCCAGCCGCAGAGCACCATTCGCGGGCCGACCGCGAGACCGGCGTTCACCGACTCGCGCAGGCGGAGCATCGTGTACGCCTTCGGGCCATTCTCGCGTATGGTCGTGACGCCCGTGAACAGGCTGGCCCTGGCGTTGCGGGCCGACTGGAGGGCGAGCACCTCGTCAGGGACGTCGGCGACGAAATCGCCGGGCCGGCCGTCGCCGAAGCCGTTATGGTGCGTGTGGCAGTCCACCATCCCCGGCATGACCGTCATCCCCGGGTACTCGATGGTGTCCACCGCCGCGCCGTCCGGAGCGCGGACCGCGCTGGCCCGGCCTGCCGCGACCACCTTGGAGCCTTGGATAAGCACGGCCCCGTTGGGGATGGCCGTCTTGGCCCTGCCGTCTATGAGGCGGCCGGCATTGATGAGCAGGTAGCGTTGTGAAGCCACAGATTTCTTAGCCATATCACCCCTTCTTCTCGGAGCCGCCGAGTTCCTTCCACGTGGCGGCTGGCTTCTCCCCGTCCTTCTGTTCCTCCTGCTGGGCAGGCGTGTGGGCTTGCATCAGCTCCTCGAGACGAGGTGCCAGCTTGATGGACACGGGAATGAAGCTCAGGGTGAGCTGTCCTCTTTCCAGGAAGATGTCCACACTCCGGTATCCTAGTGGGCCGCCCAGCAGGCCGTTCCGCTCGCGTATCCGCCGGAACTCCGAGGCGGGGATGGAGTAGCGCTGGCTCGTGCCCATCAAGCCCCGTTGGAACACCAGGGCGTCCTCGAGGACGACGTAGCGGGTGTTCTTCCAGGCGAAGTAGCGAGGCGCGGAGCTGGCGGCGCCGAGGATCCAGCAGAAGACCATGAGGAAGATGTCGCTGAAGGCGACGAGGAAGACGATGCCTGCGACGAGCCACGGGACCACCCACCATACCCATGCCCAGATGGACTGTCTGATGACGAGGGTCCCTGCGGGGTAGCCCTCCTGTTGGGTCTTGGGAGCGGGAGGTTTGGGAGGGGGTTCGGTAGCCTTGGTAGTCACATCCGCCTCTGCTGGAGATTCGCGCCCCAAACGGGCGGACTCAGTATAGCAGCCCCTTCTTGTCATGCTGAGGAGTCCTTCCGCAGAAGGACGACGAAGCATCGGTTCCTGGTTTGTCTGCGATCCCGTCGTACTGCCGTTTCAAGAACACTCCAGGAGTCGATTCCTCGTCGGCTTACGGCCTCCTCGGGATGACATCATTGTGCGTGGGGTCGGGTACTTTTGGAACGAGGCCCTACCGGCTGGCGCGGGCCGAAGGCTTCCTGCGCTGGGCGAGCTGGTCTTGGAGCCGGTCGTTCTCCGCGCGCAGCCGTTTGATTTCGGTCTCGGCCATCTCCAGCTGCGCCAGGAGCTTCAGCACTACCTCGACGCCAGCCAGGTTGACGCCCATGTCGTCCACCAGGGTGCGTATCTGGCGGATGCGCTCGATGTCCTTGCTGGAGAACACGCGCTGGCGGCCGCTCGTCCGGGAAGGCTCGATGAGGCCGATGCGCTCGTAGTAACGCAGCGTCTGGGTCTGCACGCCGAGCATCCTCGCCGCTACGCTGATGACGAAGACGGGATCCTCTCGGTCGAACATCTCATCCATGGTCATCGGTCACCTCCGGGACGAGCGCAGGCGCTTGAACTTGGTGATGAGCTCGCGCTGCTCGTCGGTCAGGTCGGCGTGCAGGGAAGGCCGGACCACGGCGTAGAGGTCGCCCCGCTGGTCCGGCGAGCCAAGCTTGGGCATCCCCAGGCTTGCCAGGCGGATGCGCTGGCCCGAGGGCGTACCGGCCGGGACTTTGAGCACCACCTTTCCCGTCAGCGTCTGAAGCTCGGCCTCCCCGCCCAGGATGGCGTCCTCGAACGGCACGTCCACGTCCACGAACAGGTCGTCGCCCTTGCGGGTGAACCGAGCGTGCGGCAGGACGGTGACCGTCAGGAAGACCTCCTGGTCCTTGTCGAGGGAGAGGTGGACGACCGAACCGGTGTCCACGCCGCGCGGGATGCTCACCTCGATGCGGCGGTCGCGGCCGTCGGCGAACAGCGTGATGTGCCGCTTGGCCCCCGCGAGGGCCTCCTCCAGGGTGACGTCCACCTCCGCCTCGGCACGTGTGCGGGTACGGGTGGTGGTGCTGCCGCGGCGCGCATGGCGCCGGGCCTCGTTCCAGCCCACGCCGAAGCTGCCGAACAGGTCGCTCAAGGGGTCGAAGCCGTGGTCTCTATCCTCCTGCTCGTAGCGCCAGCCGGAAGGCCCGCCTCCCTCGGCCTGCTGCGCCTCGATGCGGTCGGCATACTTCCACTGCTGGCCGTACTTGTCGTACTTCTTGCGCTTCTCTGGGTCCGAGAGCACCTCGTAGGCCTCGTTGACCCCCTTGAAGACGCGCTCGGCCTCCTTGCTGCCCTTGTTCAGGTCGGGGTGGTGCTTGCGGGCCAGCTTGCGGTAGGCCTGGCGGATGTCTTTGTCGCTCGCGTCTCTGGGTACGCCCAGGATGTCGTAGTAGTTCGCCACTATTGCAGCCTCTGCTCGGATGCCTTTCACCGTTCAGCCAGGTACATTTATCACCTTTATACATGATACCAATACTATAACTATCCTGTTATGGGCTACAGTAGAAAGGCGCATCGCCGATGCCCCGGCCCCTCTCCAAGGGATGACGGATATCGCTTGATATAATGCCTACAAGGATACCTGCGAGATGAAGATTTACACCAAGACGGGTGACAAGGGCGAAACGATGCTCCTTTTCGGAGGCCGTGTGTCCAAGACCGACCCTCGCTGCGAGGCCTACGGCACCACCGACGAGGCGGTGTCGGCGATGGGCCTGGCCCGTGCGCTGTGCAAGGATGCGCGGGTGAAGGAAGTCCTTCTGCAGGTGCAGAAGGAGATGTTCACCCTCGGGGCCGAGTTGGCCACCGACCCGAGCCAGTACGAACAGGTCCGCACCAACTTCGGCGTCGTGACCGCCGAGATGGTAGGGCGGCTGGAGCGCCTGATAGACGAGGTGGACGCCGCCATCTCCCTGCCGGCCTCGTTCATCGTCCCAGGCGCGTCCGCCGGGTCAGGCGCGCTCGATGTGGCCCGCACAGTGCTCCGGCGGGCGGAGCGTCGCATCGTGGCGCTGCGCGACGACGGACTGGTGCCGAACCCGGAGGTTTTGCGGTACGTCAACCGCCTGTCCGACCTGCTCTTCATGCTCGCCAGGCTTGAGGACAGGGCGCTTCCCTACGAACTGGTCACCGGCCGCAAGGCCTGACGCCCTCCGATGGCTGGCCTCAACATCGTCATCGTGGACTACCAGGCGGGCAACCTCCGCAGCGTCCAGAAGGCGCTGGAGCGCTCTGGGGCGCAAGCCGCCATCACCTCGGACGAGCGCGTCATCAAGTCCGCCGACGCGCTGGTGTTCCCCGGCCAGGGCGCGTGCGACTCCTCCATGCGCCACCTGCGAGAACACGACTTGGTCGAGCCTATCAAGGCGTTCATCCGCAGTGGGCGGCCCTTCTTCGGTGTCTGCCTCGGCCTCCAACTCCTTCTCGAAGGCTCCGACGAGGGCGTCGAGCCGGGGTTGGGCATTCTGAAGGGCCGCGTGCGGCGTCTGCCGGACGGTCTCAAGATCCCCCACATGGGCTGGAACCAGGTCAAACTGCTGAAGGGCCACCCCGTCCTCGAGGGCGTGCCCGACGGCTCCAACTTCTACTTCGTGCACAGCTACTACGCCGACCCAGACGACCGCTCGGTCGTGGCGGGCGTCACCGACTACGGCGTCGAGTTCTGCAGCGTAGCGGCCTGGGAGAACGTCATCGCCGTCCAGTTCCACCCGGAGAAGAGCGGCGAGAACGGCCTGAAGCTGTACGAGAACTTCGTGCGCCTTGTGAAGTCCGCCCCCACTCAAGCCGCATGGAGGTAGTCCCCGCGATAGACCTGCGCGGCGGCAGGTGCGTGCGGCTGTACCAGGGGGACTACTCCCGCGAGACGTTGTACTCCGGCGACCCTGTGGCCGTGGCCTTGCGCTGGGTCGAGGAGGGCGCTACCAGGCTCCACGTCGTGGACCTGGACGGAGCGCGCGCTGGCGTGCCCGCCAACCTGGATGCGGTTGCAAAGATTGCCGCCGCCGCAGGCGTCCCCATCCAACTTGGCGGTGGCATCAGGACGTTGGAGTCGGCCAAGGCCGTTGCAGACCGTGGCGTGGACAGAGTCATCCTGGGCACCGCCGCCTTGGAGACGCCCGACCTGGTGAAAGAGGTGTGCGGCATGCTGGGCTCCGGCCGCGTCATCGTCAGCGTTGACGCCAAGGATGGCTACGTCGTCGTGCGCGGATGGGAGCAGGCCAGCCGTACGACGGCCCTGTCCTTGGCCAAACGAGTGGCGGGTTGGGGCGTCCTGCGCATCATGTACACCGACGTGTCGCGGGACGGGACGCTGACCGAGCCGAACTTCGAAGGGGTCCAGCAACTGGTGGACGGGTCAGGCCTAGCTGCCATGGCGGCGGGCGGCATCTCTTCCATAGGCCACCTGAAACGCCTCGCGCTGCTTGGGGCCGAGGCCGCCATCGTCGGCAAAGCCTTGTATACTGGTGGGGTTGACCTGCGCAGCGCTATCCGTGAAACCGGTGCCATCTCAGCAAAAAGAGTGTGAGGTCTCGAACGATGCCCATAAAGGCCGAAACCAAGAACAGAGAAACCGCCCTCACTCCTCAGCGGCTGGAAACGTTGGACACCCACCGCGTCATGTCCCTCATCCCTGTCATGCCCTACCACACCGTGGCCGACATCGCCTGCGGCACGGGTTACTTCACTGTTCCCCTCGCCAAGTACGTGTTCGACGGCAGGATCTACGCCGTGGACACCCAGCAGGACGCCCTGGACGCCACCAAACAGGCCGTGGAAAAGCTGCGCCTCACCAACGTCGAAACAGTCCTGACCAAGGAGCGCAAGCTCAACCTCGAGGACGACAGCCTCGACGGCATCCTCGCGCCGTTCGCCTTCAGTAATGTGGACGACCCCAAAAAACTGCTCAAGGACGCACACCGCGTCCTCCGCCGGGGCGGCTGGCTGGCTGCCCTCGAGTGGAACACGAAGGAGAGCGGGGATGGCCCTCCAGTTGATCGGCGCGTCGGCGAGGATGCGCTGCGCCAGATAGCGGAGAAGCTCGGTTTCCGCTTCACCGGCCGCTACCACCTCAACGACGCCCAGTACATGCTGCTCCTGCGCAAGTAGCGCGCTGCTATGCTCTCCAAGCGCATCATCCCATGCCTGGATGTTGACCGTGGGCGGGTCGTCAAGGGCGTCAGCTTCATCAACCTGCGGGATGCGGGTGACCCGGCCGCGATGGCCTCCTTCTACGACCGCGAAGGCGCCGACGAATTGGTCTTCCTCGACATCACCGCGTCCGCTGAGTCGCGGGAGACGATGGTGGACGTGGTCAGGAAGGTCTCCGAAAAGGTCTTCATCCCCCTCACCGTCGGCGGCGGCATCCGCAAGGTCGAGCATGTCCGCAAGATGCTCGAAGCGGGAGCCGACAAGGCCTCGCTCAACACCACCGCCGTCCAGAACCCAGGTGTCATCAAAGAGGCTGCCGACTTCTTCGGCAGCCAGTGCATCGTGGTGGCCATTGACGCGAAGCGGGTCGAGGTGGGCAGGGTAGCGCCGCCCTCGGTGCCCGCGGGCCTGGCCCTCGGCGAGGCGTCGCGGTGGGAAGTATTCACCCACGGAGGGCGCACGCCGACCGGCATAGACGCGGTGAAGTGGGCGGCGCGGTCGGCCGAACTCGGCGCTGGCGAGCTTCTCGTCACGAGCATGGACGCGGACGGGCGGAAGGCCGGCTACGACCTGGAGCTGTTGCGGGCCATCTCGGAGCAGGTCTCCGTGCCGGTCATCGCTAGCGGCGGCGCGGGCACCCTGGAGCACCTGTACGAGGCGCTGGTGGCCGGTGAAGCCGACGCGGTGCTCGCCGCCAGCATCTTTCACTACGGGACGTTTCGCATCGAACAAGCCAAGCACTACCTGGCCGGACGGGGCATCCCGGTACGCCAGAAAGCCGCGGCATAGACACTCAATCCTGATGGAAGGTGCAGCCATGGTCATGGCCATACTCGACGAGAAGGGTCTCATCCCCGCCATAGCGCAGAACGCCTCCACCGGCGAGGTCATCATGCTCGGGTACATGAGCCCCGGCTCCCTGAGGCGGACACTGGAAGGCGGCGACGTGTGGTTCTACAGCCGTAGCCGCGCCGACTTCTGGCACAAGGGCGAGATCTCAGGCAACTTCATGCACGTCAAGTCAGCAACCCTGGACTGTGATGGAGACGTCATCCTCGTCAAGGTGGAACCCGGCGGCCCCATCTGCCATACCGGGAACCGCACGTGCTTCTTCACGCCGCTGGAGGCGCTGCCATCGTTCGAGCACGCCGACAAGGGGCCGGGTGTGCTGGAGGAGCTGTACGGCGTTATCCAGGGCCGCAAGCGCGACAAGCCGGAGGGCAGCTATACCGCGAGGCTGCTGGCGGAGGGCGTGGACCGCATCAGCCAGAAGGTGGTGGAGGAGGCAGGCGAGACGGCCATCGCCGGAGTCAAAGGAGACAAGGGACGGCTGACCGAGGAGGTCGCCGACCTGTTGTACCACACCCTGGTGCTGATGGCGGCCTCGGGCGTCAAGCCTGAGGCCGTGTGGCGGCAACTGCGGGAGCGGCGCCGCTGACCATCGCCTTCTGGTCGGCCTCGATGGCGAGCTTCATCGCCGCGATGGCCACCTCGATTTGAGCGTCGTCCGGCTTGCGCGTGGTCAGCCCCTGGAGCAGGATGCCCGGCGCCGCCGTGGCCTTCACCAGGGCGTTGCCCGTGTGGCGGCCACTGAACCGGATGACCTCGTAGCTCACTGCGGCTATCACGGGCACAAGCACCACACGCGAGGCGATGAGCCACCAGAGCGGGTCGCGCCCAGTGAAGGCGAAGACCACGATGGCGACGACCATCACGGTCAGCAGGAACGCGGTGCCGCAGCGCGGGTGGGCCGTTGAGTACTTGCGCACCGCCTCGACCTCCAGCGGGTCACCCTTCTCCAGCGCGTGCACCGTCATGTGCTCGGCGCCGTGGTACATGAACACGCGCTTTATCTCCTGCATCCGGCCGATGAGAGCGATGTAGGCCAAGAAGATAGCCAGCCGGATGGCGCCCTCGGCAAGATTGCTGAGGATGCCGGAGCCGAGGAAACCCTCCAACCCCCTGCTGGCGAAGACAGGCAGCAAGAAGAAGATGCCGATAGCGAGGAGCAGGGACACCGTGATGACCCCTGCGACGGACCCCTTGCTCATCTCCTCGCCCTCTTTCCCCATACCGACGTTGGCTGAGTGGGTAAGAGCGCGCATCCCCAGGGCAAGGGTCTCGGCTAGGACGAGCACGCCGCGCACCAGCGGGACGCGGCGGAGCTTGCCGCTGAAGACCGGGCTGATGTCGAAAGTCCGCAGGACGATGGCGCCGTCGGGGCGGCGCACGGCCACCGCCGCTTGCCGCTGCCCGCGGATCATCACGCCTTCGAGGACCGCCTGGCCCCCATAGACCGGCTTGGCTTCGGGCTTCATCGGAGAGGGTTATCCTCGCTGTTTCCCCGCAACAACAAAGCAGGGGTGAGTTTTCTCACCCCTGGCTCGTGCGTTCAGCAAACGTAGCAGTTACTGGAGCTTGTATTTGCGCTTCATCCTGTCCACACGCCCTTCGGTGTCCACGATGCGCTGCTCGCCCGTGAAGAAGGGGTGGCACACGTTGCAGAGCTCGACGCGCAACTGCTGCTTGGTGGAGCCGGTGGTATAGGAGTTGCCGCAGGAGCACATGACCCGTGCTTCAGGATAGTACTTGGGATGGATGCCTTGTTTCATGGGATATCGCCTTTAGCTGGGATAGACGCTGACCCGCCTGCGCTCGCGGGTGGCGTGCTCGAACTTGACCTTGCCGTCCACGAGGGCGTAGAGGGTGTAATCTCTGCCCATCCCGACATTGGTGCCGGGCTGAATCTTCGTGCCCCGCTGCCGGACGATGATGGTGCCCGCGCGGATGGTCTGTGTGTCGTAGCGCTTGACGCCGAGCCGCTTGCCGCTGCTGTCCCGGCCGTTGCGTGTGCTGCCTGCGCCCTTCTTGTGTGCCATTTGGACTGCCCCCTAGGCCTTGATAGAGGTGACTTTAAGTTCGGTGAAGCCTTGTCGGTGGCCCGTCTTGCGGCGGTTGCGGGTCTTGGACTTGTACTTGAAGATGACGACCTTTTCGCCCAAGCCGTTGGCGGCTACCTTCGCCGTCACCTTGGCCCCGGGCACGGTCGGATTGCCGACAGTGACCTTGCCTTCGTGCGAAAGGACACGAACATCTTTGAGTTCGATGGTCTCGCCCTGCTCGTGTGGAAGGGACTCGACACGTATCGTGTCGCCCTCCCTCACCAGGTACTGTTTGCTGCCCGTCTGAACGACTGCGTAAGTCGCCACGTTAATCACCTTTCGATTTCAACCCGAAGTTCCATTGTACGAGGGGAGACGGGCGGGGTCAAGGAACTCCACACACGATGCGAGCGACTCCCCGCGCGGACTTCTGGCACCGCCTTGACGAGGGAGTCGTTCCCGCTTACGTTGGTCGGTTGTTGTGGGCTTCTAGCCGCGGCCGATCCGGAAGACCTTCGTCTTGCAGACCGGGCAGGTGCCCTGGGTGGCCGGGCGGCCGTTCTTCAGCTTCACCGGCTGTGCGTTCTTGATGTCACGCTTTGCCCGGCACTTGAAACAATAAGCCTCCATTGCTGCCCCTCCTTGATTTTGTAGCTAGACACATTATGCCCTAACTAGGGCGCTGTCAATATGCCTGATATCGAAAACCTTCGTGGGTTGCCACTGTCCGGAAGCGGCGTTGAATGCTATGACCGCAAGGAACCTTCCCTCAGCGGAATACACCCGCGCCGGCTCTTCGGGCTGGGAGGGGGCCATACGGAGCCCTACAGGCAACGCTTGCCCCTGGCGGACCCGCTCCTCTATCTTGCGGTTGACTACAACGGCCCGCAGGTCCGAAAGGACGGCGTCTGGCGGGTGGAGCAGTTGCCCCCAGGAAGCGCTGGCGAAGGCGCGCTCGGCCTCGTCAAGGGTGACAGACTCCTCGATTTTGAACGGGCCGCTCCGTAGGCGCACGAGGCTCTTCAGGTGCCCGCCGCAGCCGAGTTTCTGGCCTAGGTCGTGGGCCAACGAGCGCATGTAGAGGCCGCGGCTGCAGCTCACATAGATGGTCGCCAGCGGCGGCATCCAATCCTCCAGCACGGCGCGGAAGACCTCGACCTTTCTCGGTTCCCGCTCCACCTCGATGCCGGCTCTGGCCAACGTGTACAGCCGCTGGCCCTGCCGCTTGAGGGCGCTGTACATAGGCGGCACCTGCTCGATGGTGCCATCGAAGCCAGCCAATGTGGCTGTCACCTGGTCTTGGGTGATACCGCTAGTGTCTGCACTGGCGACGGCCTCGCCTGTTGAGTCGTAGGTGTCGGTCTCGACGCCGAGTTCGACGACTCCGCGGTACTCCTTCCCGCCCTCGATGAGGTACTCCATCATACGTGTGGCTTGGCCCATGCAGACCGGGATCACGCCGGTCGCGAACGGGTCGAGCGTGCCGCCGTGGCCTACCCGTTTCTGCCTGCTGGCGCGCTTGATTCGGCGGACGACGTCCATCGAAGTGATGCCGGCCGGCTTATCAACATTTAGGATGCCGTCTATGGCTCCATCGGCTTCGAAGGGCTGAGGCCGTGGCGGTGGGCGGGTGGAAGGCTGGTTCACTTCTTTTCCGGCGACTCCCCTGAGGTGACTTGCCTGATGAGTTCGAGCATCTCAGCACCACGTTCGATGGAGAGATCGAGTTCGAACTCCAGCCGCGGGATGATGCGCAGCGAGAGGTTCTCCCGAAGGTGATGGTGGATGAAGCCAGACGCGGACTTCAGCGCCTGCAGGCTCTTCCTCTTCTCATCCTTGTCCCCCAGAACGCTGACGAGGACTCTGGCGTTCTTCAAGTCGGGAGAGGTCTCCACCTTGGTGATGCTGACCACGGTGGCGAGCCTGGGGTCCCGAAGTTCGAGGCTCAGGATGCGGCTGATCTCCTGAAGCATGAGCACGTTGATGCGGTCCATTCGGCGGGTCATGTGGGCGCGGACCTCGAGAAGAGATTGGCGCGGGGAGTTCTTTAGCCGACCCCGACCTGCTGGCGGCGATGGGCTTCCAGTACGTCGCCGGTCTGGTAGTCCTTGAAACCTTCTAAGGTGATACCGCCCTCTAGGCCTGTGTTGACCTCGCGGACGTCGTCCTTGAAGTGCTTCAGGCTCCCGATCTGGCCGGCGAAGACCTGCTTGCCGCCCCTGAACACGCGTATCTCCGCGTCGCGGGCAATCTTGCCGCTGTTGACGTAGAACCCGGCGACCGTGGTGCCGCGGCCCAGCGAGAACACAGCCCTGATGGTGGCTTGGCCCTCGATGATGTCCTTGTACACCGGCTCGAGCAGGCCCTTAAGGGCGCGCTCGATGTCGTCAACCAGGGAGTAGATGATGTTGTAGTGGCGGATGTTCACGCTGACCTGGTTGCCCAGGGTGCGCGCTCCAGGCTCGGGCTGGCTGTTGAAACCTACGATGATTGCTTTGGAAGCCACCGCCAACAACACGTCGCTCTCGGTGATGCTCCCTGCGGCGGCATGGATGACGTTCACCCGCGTGCGCTCGGTGTTCAGGCGCTCCAGCGCCTTACGGATAGCCTCGACGCTGCCTTGGACGTCGGTCTTCAGGATGAGGTTGAGGGCTTTGACCTCGCCCGCCTCGATCCGGGTGTACACATCTTCCAGGGTCACCCCGGCCCCGCTGCGGGCCTGCCGTTCCTGAGCTTTGGCCTCGGTCATCTGCCGCGCGGTCTTCTCGTCCGCGACTGTCTCAAACTTTTCGCCGGCCTCTGGCAGCGTCTCCATGCCCAGTATCTCCACAGGAGCGGAGGGGCCTGCTTCTTTGATCCGCTTGGCACTGTCGTCGAGCATGGCCTTGACGCGGCCCTTGTGCGGTCCGGCTGCCAGGTAGTCGCCGACTCGGAGCGTGCCGGTCTGGACGAGGACGGTCGCCACGGGGCCGCGGCTTTTGTCTATGCGGGCCTCGACGACGATGCCTTTGGCGCTACGGTTCGGGTTGGCCTTAAGCTCCGCGACTTCCGCGACCACCAGGAGGTTCTCCAGGAGGTCGGGGATGCCCTGACCCTTCAAGGCCGACACCGGTACGGCGATGACATCGCCGCCCCACTCCTCGACGACGAGGGCGTGCTCCGAAAGCTGTTGCTTCACCTTGTCCGGGTTGGCGCCGGGTTTGTCCATCTTGTTGATGGCGACGACAATGGGCACGCCAGCGGCTTTGGCGTGGTCTATGGCCTCGATGGTCTGGGGCATGATGCCGTCGTCGGCGGCCACGACCAAGACCGCGATGTCGGTGACCTTGGCGCCCCTGGCCCGCATGGCAGTGAAGGCCGCATGGCCGGGGGTGTCCAGGAAGGTGATGCGGTTGCCTTTGTACTCGACCTGGTAGGCGCCGATGTGCTGAGTGATGCCGCCGGCCTCGCCTGCGGCCACCCGGGTGTTCCGGATGGCATCGAGCAAGGTGGTCTTGCCATGGTCAACATGGCCAAGGATGGTAACCACCGGCGAGCGTGGCTGAAGCTGCGCGGGGTCTTCGCCTTCGGTAGAGACCGTCAGCCGGGCAGACTCGGCCTTTTCAGCCGTCTGGGAAACGGTGAAGCCGAAGTCCGTGGCAATCTCAGCGGCCACGTCGTGGTTGATGATCTCGTTGACCGAGAACATGTGGCCCTGGCGCATGAGTTGTTTGATGACTTCGATGGGGGTGACCTTCATCACCTTGGCCAACTCGCCGACCGCGATGGCTTGGGGGATGTCCAGCGGCTTGGGGGCTGGCGGAGCAGGTTTCTGCGCGCCGCGTGCCTTGGCAACCGCCACGGCGGTCGCGGCGGTCGGCTGCGCAGGTACGTTCGTCTTTTCGGTCTTGCTGGTCATCAGAACCTACGGGTCGGATTTCAAGGACTCCGGCCCCACATACTACCACGGCGCGGATCAGCCTGAAGCCTTGTCCGCCTCAAGAGAACCCACCAGCGCGGCCCAGTCGCTTTCCGGCACCTTCGCCCTCAGCACGTGGCTGAGGCGCTGCATCTTCAGGTTATCGCGTTTGCATTCTGGCCGGCGGCAGACGTACGCGCCGCGTCCAGGGGCCTTGCCTTCGTGGTCGAGACGGATGGCGCCGTCCGGCATCGCCACGATCCGCACCAGGTCCCGCTTGGCGGCCTTGGTTCCGCAGAGGATGCACGTTCGCTCTGGGACGTGACCGCGGCTTGCCTTTTGGCCTGCCCTTCGGGCTAGCGCCACTTGCCCGTCTTGGACTTACGCTTCCCGGCCTTGGAGTCGTCGCCGCGCTTCCCGCGGCCTGGGCCGGCGCGGAGCTCCACAATGTCTTCTGCGAAGCGGATGCGTCCCGGCTCGGGCGCGGCTCCTGCCCTGCGGACCGACCAGATATCCGGGGGAAGCTCGCTCAAGGAAGCAGACTGCTCCTGCACGGGGGCAGTCTCCTGCTCTTCTGCTTGCCCTTCCCCTTCGAGGAGCTTGAGCAGGTCTGCATCGAGCGCGTCGGGCTGCTTCTGCGCTTCGCCCTCGGCTGCTTCAGGGGGGGCCTGTGCACCTTCCGTACTGGACGCCGGGGCAGCCGCCAACTCCGCGGCGGGTACCAGAGCCTCTTGTTTGGCAGCGGCCACGACGGGCGCCTTCACCTCAGCCTTGGCCGGTTTGGCCTCGGCGGACCGCTCAGCGACGGCGGCCGCTTGCTTGGATGGCCCCTTGGCCGGCTGGGCCGCGGCAGCCTCGACGTCGCTCTTGATGTCCACCTTCCAGCCGGTCAGTTTGGCAGCCAGCCTCGCGTTTTGGCCTTCCTTGCCGATGGCCAGCGAGAGTACCCGGTCGGGCACGGTGGCCGCGGCCGTGCCAGTCTCGTGGTTCAGGTCCACGCCCAAGACCTGCGCCGGGCTGAGGGCATGGGCGACGAAGATGGCCGGCTCTTTGTCCCAGGCCACCACGTCAATCTTCTCGCCGTGGAGTTCGTTCACGATATTCTGGATGCGGATGCCCCTTAGCCCTACGCACGACCCGACGGGGTCGACTCCCTCTTGCCGGGCCCAGACGGCTACCTTGCTCCGCGCGCCCGGCTCGCGGGCGATGGCCTTGATCTCGACGGCGCCGTTGAAGATCTCCGGCACCTCCATCTCGAACAGGCGCTTGAGCAACTGCTTGTCGGCCCTGGAGACGATCAACTCCGGGCCCTTGGTGGACTTGCGGACGGACTGGAGGAGGATCTTGAGCTTCTGGCCTACCCGGTACCGCTCGAAATAGACCTGCTCCGAGGTGGGCAGGATGGCCTCGGCCCTGCCGAGTTCAACGGTGATCTGTTTTGGCTCGATGCGTTGGATGGTGACGGTGAAGACCTCGCCCTCCTTGTGGGCGTACTCCTCGAACACCAACTCGCGCTCGGCCTCCCGCAGACGCTGGAGGACCACCTGTTTGGCGGTCTGGGCGGCGACGCGGCCCGCGCTGTGGCTCAAGGTCTCGGTGGGAACCCCGTCGCCGACTTTGACGTCGGGCTTGATTTTCCTCGCGTCTTGAAGGCTTATCTCAAGTTGTGGGTCGGCGACCGCCTCGACAGCCGTCTTGAGCAGATAGACGCTGACATCGCCGGAGCCAGGGTCGAGTTTGACCGAGATGTTTTGACCGGCGGAGAGGCTGTCCTTCCGGTATGCGGATACGAGGGCAGCCTCGATGGCTGACAGCACGATTTCTTTCGGCAGATTGCGCTCGGCGGCTAGTTGAGTCAAAGCAATCAGGAAATCGCTCTTCATGCTTCTGCCACCCCCTTGAGTCAATCACAACCTCCCTCTAACAAGAAAAGTGGGGAAGACCCCACTTTTCAAGCAAAGCGAACGGAGGAGAAGCTGTTACTGGCAGTATAGCACGGCGGCGACCGGTGTACAAGAGGTGTCGGGAGGCGGGTAGGGCCGCAGTCCCGGTGGTTCTCGGCTATTCCGTGCCTCCCCTGACGACGCTCTTTCCTGTTGGGCAAAGGTCAACCAGAACGCACCTCTCGCAGAGCGGCCGGGTTTTCCGGCAGATGTCTTTGGCGTGGCGGACGATGAGCGCATGGTATTCGTTGTAGAGGCCGCTTTCTGCGGGGAGGTTGTCCATGAACATGGCGCGGTGGGCTGCGTAGGGCGCCTCTTGAGGCGCCAGCCCGAGCCGGGCGAAGAGGCGCTTGGTGTAAGCATCTATCACAAAAGTGGGGATGTCCGCCGCATACAAGGCGATGCCGTCTGCGGTCTCCTCGCCGATGCCGTAAACACGCAAGAGTTTTTCCCGCAACACTTTGCCATCCTCGGCCCGCATCGCGGCGATGTCGTCGCCATAGGCCTCGTTGAAGAAGTGCGCCAGGGCCTTGAGCTTGCGCGCCTTGACGTTGTAGTAGCCGCTTGGTCTGACCAGTTCGGCCAGCCGCTCATCGGGAAGGCCCCGGATGGCTTGTGGCGACATGGCATTGGCCGTCTTGAGGTTCGCGATAGCCTTTTCCACGTTCGTCCACGCAGCGGACTGGGCAAGGACCGCTCCTACCATGACCTCGAAGGGGCCGTCCGCCGGCCACCAGCCCTGGGTCCCATAGTGGTCGAAGAGGAGGCGGTAGATGGTGAGCAGTTTAGCGCCGAGCTGACGCCGACGGCCTGGGCTGCTCATGGCCTCTTCCTTAACTTAGCACAACAGGGATGTTGCCAGTAATCGCCACCTTCTTTGTAGTGCCGCTGCATGTGTAGGCATAGGCCTCGACGCCCTTTCGGACGGCATTCTCTAGGACGCCACAGAACTCTGGGTCGGCTGCCTGGTTGGGGGAGAAGACGTCGGCGTCGGGGCGCTGGACGACGAACGCAACTGCCGCACGGTGCCCCCGCGATACAGCCGAGATTAGTGAGCGCAGGTGCTTTTGGCCGCACGCCGTCGGTGCGTCGGGAAACAGGGCGGCGCCACCAACAACAAGGGTCACGGACTTGGCTTCCACATAGCAACGGCCTGACCTACTGGAGCGCAGAAGGTCTATGCGGCTATCTCCCAGGGTTACCTCGCTCTCGACCCGCTCGAAGCCAGAGAACTCGGGCAGCCGCCCTGCCTCTATCGCTTCGCGCAACAGCGTGCTTGGCAGCCTGGCATCGGCTGAGACGAGGGTCCCGTTCGCCTCCACCAAGACCAGATCGTATCGGGTCTTGCGCCCGGCCACCCCCTCCTCGGGCCGCAGGATGACGCGGTTTCCTGGCTGGAACAGCTCGGCCATACGGCCGGAATTGGCCACATGGACAGCCACCTCCCGGCCCTCGCAGGTGGCTACCGCCAGGAAGCGGTTCACGCGGCTGACGAAGTGTCCCTGTTTCAACCCCTTTGGCAACTTCATGGGTTCTGTAGGATATTTTCACGCGGCCTTCTGAACGTCTACAGGACGTTGTAAAGTATGCAGGACTCATCCAATCTGTGGAAACCGAGGCGGAAATGAAAGGGTTCACCCAACGGCTGAACGAGGCCATGGACGCAGCGAAGAGCCTCGTGTGCATTGGGCTGGACCCCGATCCGGCCCTCATGCCAGTCGCCGACGTGCTTGCCTTCAACAAGGGCATCGTGGACGCGACGAAAAACCTTGTCTGCGCCTACAAGCCCAACCTCGCTTTCTACGAAGCCCTGGGGATTCCAGGGTTAAAGGCGTTGGAGGGCACGGTGGCGCACATCCGCGCCGTGGCCCCTCGCGTGCTGATTATCGGCGACGGCAAACGGGGTGATGTCGGACATGCAAGTAGTAGATACGCGCAGGCGATGTTCGACGTGTGGGGTTTCGACGCGGCGACGGTGAATGCCTCCGGCGGCGGTGAGTCTCTTGCCCCCTTCTTCGAGCGGCCCGACAAAGGAGCGTTCGTGTGGTGCCGCTCCTCCAATCCGGGCGCGGCTGAGTTTCAGGGTGTGGCCCAGACTGTAGGCGGACGGCTGTACGAGCGTATCGCAGAGTCCGCGCGGTCATGGGACAAACATGGCAACATCGGCCTAGTCGTGGGGGCTACGTATCCCGCCGAATTGACGGCGGTGCGGCGTCTGTGCCCAGACATGCCCATCCTTCTCCCTGGCGTGGGTGCTCAGGGAGGAGACCTGGAGGCATCGGTGAAGGCCGGTGTGGATTGGAAGGGACGTGGCCTCCTGGTGAGCTCCTCGCGAGGCATCATCTACGCATCCCGAAGCACAACAGGGTACGCAACCGCGGCCAGGTCTGCCGCCAAAGACCTGCGCGACAGCATCAACGGCATCCTCGACGCTGAGGGCAAGGAGTGGTAGCGGAGCTGGGGCTGGGCGATGTGGTGGTGCTGAAGAAGCAGCACCCGTGCGGGGGCCGCGAATGGCGTGTCGTGAGGCTTGGCGCGGACATCGGGCTTCAGTGCACCACGTGTCACCGCAGGATCCTGCTGGCGCGGTCTGAGCTCGAAAAGCGGGTGCGTTCGGTCAGGCCCGCTGAACCTCGTCCGGTTGGCAATACCAAGTGAATCACGCGGGTGCACCTGTTGATGAACGTGGGTGCGACGCCGCAGATGAGCTGATGGCAGACCCAGTGTGCACACCTCGCAAGGTGGGTGCCGTCGTTGACACCTATCCTAGGCGGGCATAGAATTGCTCGAGGGGTCTCAAGGAGGAGCGGCCCATGTTGGAGATGGTGATCGACAGCATCCGCGTTAGCCTGATGAACTATCACAGGGTCGTGATTCTGCGGGTCAAGGACTCCAACCGCTACCTGCCTATTTGGATCGGCCCGAATGAAGCTGATGCCATCGCGGTCAGGCTCCAAGACGTCACTGTTCCACGCCCGCTGACGCATGACCTTCTCGGCAACGTCATCACTTCGCTCGGTGCTACCGTCAACAAGATTGTGGTATCGGACTTGAACAACGACACCTTCTACGCGAAGATTGTCATTCAAGGCAACGGGAGCACAATGGAGATAGACTCCCGGCCAAGCGATGCGATCGCCTTGGCGGTGCGGCAGGGGTACTACGTCCTCGACCCCAAGGGTGGGCGGCACGTGTTTGAGACCATCGGCAGCGCTCAGGCGTACATCGAACAACTCAAGAAGACGCACAAGGAGCTCGAGCCGGTGATAAGGCCCGTCTCGCCCATCTTCGCCGAGGATTCCGTGCTCGAAAAGGCAGGGGTGGAGATGGACGAGGAGACGGGCAAGCCCATCGTCGCGACGGATGGCTCGGCCCAGCCCAGGCCATTGCGCGACGAGGAGTTGCGCAGCCTCTCCGCCTTCAGTGAGTTTATCTCCACGCTTGACCTGGATGACCTGGGCGAAGGGAAGACCAAGAAGCCTTCGCCGGGCAAATAAGAACGTCGCGTAACCGGCTATCCAGTCTTGGCAGCCGGTAGTCCTTGCCCCGCCCAGTGCGGGGCTTTTTCGTAAGCAGGCCCCCTCGTGTGGATGTGAAAGGACTGTGTGGCCGACGCACAGGCGCGACGGCTACTGAACACTCTTGGGCACACAGCAGAAAACTGAAGGTCGGAGTCCTAATCCTGTGCAAGCCGCGGGCGCCCAGGCTGATTCACCACAGGTGGACCAGCCTCGCGGGACCTCTGCCTCCGGGGTAGTCGGCTTCCTGTACAGAATACGCACGTTCGAGTCCTTCCAGTACAGCAAGTTCCGAATGCTCTGGGTAGCGAGTTGCGGGACAAGCGGAGGTTATTTTCTTCAGCAGGTCGTCGTCGGGTGGTTGATGTACGACTTGACCAAGTCACCCTTCTGGACAGCCATAGCTCTGGGCCTGGACTCCATGCCGCAGCTCGTGGCCGGCCCCATCGGAGGCGTCTTGGTGGATGCCTGGGACCGGAGGAAGCTCCTGATCCTCCTGCCGATGTACCAGGCCACTGTTTCCATCGGTTTTGGCGTGCTCGTCCTGCTCGACCTTGTCGGGCCGTGGCACGTCATCGGATTCGTGGTCCTGATGGGACTCTCGTGGGCCCTTATCGAACCGTCCAGGATGGCGCTCACCCCCCTCATCGTACCTCGCAAGAACCTCATCAACGCTTATTCACTCACCCAGCTTGCCTTCAGCGTCACGCGCCTTATCGGGCCCGCCATTGGCGGGGTATTACTGGCGGTGTTCGGAGCTGGGCCGACACTTCTGCTCGAAGGGGGGTTCCAATTGAGTGCCAGCCTGATGGCGTTCTTGATGGGGCCCCAGGCCCAACCCAAGACGCCGGCGAATCTCAAGGGGGTATGGGTTGGGCTGAAACGAGTGGCGGTCTATGCCCGCGCCACTCCCCTCATATCCGGACTGCTCCTCTGCGGCATCGTCAGTCCCTTGCTTGTCGTGCCGTTCACGAGCAGCCTGATGCCGGTTTACCAGGTCGAGGAGTTTGAGGTTGGCCAGAAAGAGTTGGGTTGGCTGTTGGCGGCGATTGGAGCAGGTTCGATTATCGGTGGGGTCCTGATGGCCTCTTTCGCAAGTGCGAAACGTCAGGGACGCCTTCTGTTCTTCGTCATCTTCTTCTCGGCATTGACGATGGCTGCGGTCTCCCACATCCCCTACTACTGGGCTGCGCTGCCGATCTTCGTCATCGTGGGTGTGTGCTTCACACTCACCCAAACCTTATCCAGCGCGCTGATCCAGAGCAATGTACGCGACGATCTCCGTGGCGGCGTTTCAGGCGTGCTGATGGCTACATGGGGTTTCATGATTTTCGGCTCTATCCTGGCGGGCCTCCTGGCTAGAAGTCTGGGGGCGCCCAATGCCACCCTGATCGCGTCGGCATTATTGGTAGCATTCATCGTGTTCATAGCCGTCCGATTCCGCGCGGTGCGTCAACTTCCGTAATCGGACGCGGTTGCAGAGCACTCCAGGGGGCATGTTGACCTTCTCGAAAAGATTGTGATAATATTTGCAATCCGCCGAAGGGGGCCTTATGAACGACCGCAAAAACGGCTTCGTTCTCAGGCTGCTGGGCATCGGGTGGTACGTCGCCATCTGCATCGCCGGAGGAGCGTTCGCGGGCTTCGGGCTCGACCGGTGGTTGGACACGGGTCCATGGTTGACTATTGTTGGGGTCTTGCTCGGAGTAATGGTCGCGGTGGTTGGTATGTACACGATGCTGCTGAAGCTCCTCGAGAGTACCCGAGGCGATAGGAAGACAAGGTAGAGGGCAGTGGGTAAGCTTCTGCGCAAACCGAAGGTCGCCATCGTCCTGGTAGTCTTCCTGGTTGTTTTCATCATTGGCTTGGCAGGTGGAGCTCTCGGCGACAAGTTCGGGGGAGGGTTCCTCGGTTCGCCATTGCCGCACCTGCAATTGGCCGCTGAGAAGGTCACCGCAGAGCCTCAATTCCCCGGCTTTACCGTCACCAACACCATGATTGCCACATGGGTGGCCATCGCGGTTCTGGGCATCCTCACGTTCTTTGCCACCCGCCGGATGACTGAGGTACCTAGAGGTCTCCAGAACCTCTTCGAGGCGGTAATCGAGTATTTCATCCACTTGGCCGAAACGATTGCCGGCCACGAGCGTGCCAGGACATTTTTGCCCCTCGTGCTGACTATTTTCTTGTTTATCGTAACCGCCAACTGGCTGGGCGTTCTTCCTGGATTCGGTACCATCGGACGCGTTGAGACCGCGGACCAGATTATCCACCACGCGGAAGAAAAGGCCGAGAAAGACGGGGAGGCAGCGAATCTCGCAACGATTGAACTGCATGTCTTCGACGGAGACGGCGGCGTTGCTGTCCAGTCCTTCGGCTCAGTCGGCGAGACGATCACCGCCGAAGAGTACGAGCACGACGGGATTGAGGAGGGTAAGCGCGCGGGGATCCTCGTGCCATTCCTCCGGAGCGCCAATACGGACGTAAATACCACCCTCGCCATCGCCCTCATCGCCATGGTCATGGTCCACTGGTGGGGACTCCGGACATTGGGCGCTTTTAACCACCTGGGCAAGTACTTCAGTTTCAAGCGCGGCGCCATCTGGTTCATGGTTGGCATCCTTGAGGCCATCGGCGAGGTTGCCAGGATTATCAGTTTCACCTTCCGGTTGTTCGGCAACATCTTCGCGGGCGAGGTGTTGCTGGCCGCGATGGCCTTCCTACTTCCACTCATCGGCATCGTGCCGTTCCTTGGTCTGGAACTGTTCGTCGGACTGATCCAGGCGTTCATCTTCTCGATGTTGACCCTGGTTTTCGCTGCAAGCGCAACGGCGAGCCACGGCGCAGAAGGGCACTAGGAACCCGGCGTAGTGGCGTAGCCCCTAACAATCAAGTTTTTCTAAGGAGGGAGTTCTCAATGGAAGGTAATCTGTCGTCTATAGGCGCGGGGATGGCCATAGGCCTGGGTGCACTGGGACCCGGCCTGGGCATCGGGATGCTGGCTGCCAAGGCTATGGAGTCCCTCGGGCGTAACCCAGAGGCAGCTGGCCCCATCCAGCAGAACATGATCCTGGCCATCGCCTTCACGGAAGCCATCGCCATCTACGCCCTCGTGGTCGCGGTCATCATCAAGTTCGTGTAATCGGACTCGACCCGCGTCCCCGAGTCAGCCGTTCCGCCTGTTGTTGAACGGGCGGAATGGCTGACAGGAGCAGGGTAGAGGAGGGCTAATGGAAGCATTAGGGATCAACCTGCCCGGTCTGATAACGCAGATCGTCAGCTTCCTCATCCTTTTCGGCTTGCTGTGGATGGTGCTCTACAGGCCCATCACCCGCATGCTGGACCAACGCTCGGCCAAGATCAAAGAGAGCCTGGAGACGGCTGAGAAGGTGAGGGAGGAATCTGCGAAGTCGAAGGCGGACATGCAGAAGCAGATAGATGCTGCCCGCACGGAAGGCCAGGCCCTCATCGCCCAGGCAAGGGAAGTGGCCGACCGTTTCCGTGACGAGGAACTGGCCAAGGCCAGGACTGAGATCCAGGCGGCCCGCGTCCGGGCTGAGGCTGACATCAAGCGGGAGCGCGATGCGGCCATCGAGGACCTGCGGCGCGAGTTTGCCGGCATGGCTGTGTCGGCCGCGGAGAAGATCGTTGAGCGGTCGTTAGACAAGAATACCCACAAGGACCTGATAGACAAGGTCCTGAAGGAAAGCTCAACGGTCCGGCGGAGTTAGACCTCTTCCGACAAGTCCGTCTTCGCAGGGTATCTAGAATCAAGAGTTTGCCGAGGCTCTAGGAGTCTCACCACAAATCTGAAGAGGTGATGCGGAGCAAACATGGCAAGGGCACCTTCGGCTAGAAGGTATGCTCAAGCGGTTTTCCAACTCGCCGTCGAGGGAAAGAACCTCGATGGCTGGGCGGACGACCTCGCCGCGCTGGCGCGCGCCATCGAGAACGCCGAGTTTGTTGCCTTGCTGGATTCGCCCCACTTATCTCCAGTGCAGAAACGCAAGCTCATCAATGATGCGCTTGGCAAAGCCGTCGGCCCTCTGCCGCTCAACCTCATCTCTTTACTCGCGTCCCGTAACTACGTTCGACTCGTACCGGACATCCTCGACGAGTACGAAGGGCTACTGTACGCCCACAGGGGAATCGTACTGGGCGAAGTCATCTCAGCGGTCCCCCTGGAACCCCAGCAACTCGATGCCATCGCGACGCGGCTTTCGGAGGTCGTTGGGCGGCAGGTCAGGGTGACGGCCAGGGTTGACCCAGGGGTGCTCGGCGGCTTCATCGCCAAAGTCGGCGACCGCGTGTTGGACGGCAGCGCCAAGACCAAGCTGGAACAGATGCGGCGGAGTCTGGCGTCAGGGGTAGCGTGATTCGGGGGCGTTCGCTGCCCCGCACTTACGGAGGAAGGCATGGCAGTCAGGGGACAGGATATAGCGTCAGTCATCAAGCGCCAGATCCAGGAGTTCGGCCGCGACCTTTCGATGGTGAACGTCGGCGTCGTGGTCGAGGTAGGCGACGGCATCGCCCGCGTCCACGGCCTGTCCGGCGTAGCCTACAGCGAGCTGCTCGAGTTCTCTGGCGGCACCATCGGCATAGCCCTCAACCTCGAGGAAGACAGTGTCGGTGCCGTGATTATGGGTGACGACCGGGCGGTGAAGGAAGGCAGCGAGGTGCGGAGCACCGGCCGCATCGTCGAGGTGCCTGTGGGCGACGAGATGTTGGGACGCGTCGTGAACGCCCTCGGGCAGCCGATAGACGGTAAAGGGCCTGTCCGGACCAAACAGAACCGGGCTGTGGAAATCGTGGCTCCTGACGTCTCCACGCGCAAGTCCGTAAACACGCCGGTGCAGACCGGTATCAAGGCTATCGACGGGATGATTCCCATCGGCCGCGGCCAACGCGAACTTATCATCGGTGACCGCTCGACAGGCAAGACGACCCTGGCCATAGACACCATCATCAACCAGAAGGGCGGCGACCTGTTCTGCATCTACGTCGCCATCGGCCAGAAGGTCGGGCGCGTGGCGCAGACCGTCGCGCTGTTGGAGCAGCACGGGGCGATGGAGCATACCATCGTCGTGGCCGCCAACTCCTCGGACCCGGCGCCGATGCAGTATCTCGCCCCCTACGCCGGTTGCGCCATGGGCGAGTACTTCATGATGAAGGGCAAGGATGCCCTCATCGTCTATGACGACCTCTCGAAGCACGCCTGGGCCTACCGCCAGATGTCGCTGCTGCTGCGCCGCCCGCCTGGCCGCGAAGCTTACCCCGGCGACGTGTTCTACCTGCACAGCCGCCTTTTGGAGAGAGCGGCCAAGCTGGACGAGGCCCACGGTGGCGGTTCACTCACGGCGCTGCCAATCATCGAGACCCTTGCCGGCGACGTGTCCGCCTACGTTCCCACAAACGTCATCTCCATCACCGACGGGCAGATCTACCTTGAGCCGGAACTCTTCAACTCCGGCGTCCGCCCGGCAGTGAACGCGGGCCTCTCGGTGTCCCGGGTCGGCGGCTCGGCCCAGACCCGCGCCATGCGCCGTGTCGCGGGCCGGCTCCGTCTCGACCTGGCCCAGTTCCGCAACCTGGCCGCCTTTGCTCAGTTCGGCACCGCTGACCTGGACAGGGCATCCCGAATGCAGTTGGAACGTGGCCAGCGCGCGGTCGAAGTCCTCAAGCAGGGCCAGAACGTCCCTCTTTCACTGGAGCAGCAGGTCACCATCATGTATGCCCTCGTCAATGGTCTCTTGGACGATGTGGAGATTCCCAAGATGCGGCCGTTCGAGACAGCGCTCCATAGGTTCATGACCTCCAATCACCCAGGCGTCCTCAAAGAGATTGCACAGAAAAAAGAACTCACCCCTGAGATTGAGCCGAAGCTCAAGGCTGCCATCGAAGAGTTCAAGAAGACACCCCACTAACCGAAGCGAGCCATTCCGTGCCAAGTGTAAGACAGATACGACGCCGTATCCGCAGCGTCCAGAACACGGCCAAGATTACCAAGGCCATGTCCATGATTGCCGCCTCGAAGATGCGCCGGGCGCAGGAGATGGCGCTGCGGGGCCGTCCATATGCCGAGAGGATGCAGGCCCTTTTGGCCGACTTGGCGGCGCAGTCTCAAGATGAAGAAGACCTTCATCCCCTTTTGCGACGCCGCGAGATCAAGAAGGCTCAAATCGTTCTCATCACTCCAGACCGTGGTCTCACCGGCGGCCTCAACTCCAATATCAATCGGCGGGCCGCTCAGCTTGTCCTTGAGCAAAAGGCGCAGAACATCTCGACCAATGTGGTGGCGGTAGGACGCAAGGGGCGTGACTTCATGGCCCGCTACGGCCAGGATATGCGCGCGGTCTTTACGAATCTCAGCGACCGGCCCGTGCTCGCTGATACGACCGCGGCCTCACGTATTGTCATCGACGACTACTCGCAGGGACTGGTGGACGCCGTCTATCTGGTGTACGCCCGGTTCGTGAACACAACTCTCCAGCGGCCGGTGGTGGAGACGCTCCTGCCCATCGTGCCCGCGAAGCTGGAGGCCCAGAGCGCCGTCGGCTACATCTATGAGCCGACAGGCTTACAGGTGCTGGCGCAGCTGCTGCCGCGATTCGCAGAGATGCAGGTGTACCACGCAGTTTTGGAGGCCATCGCCAGCGAGCAGTCCGCCCGCATGGTGGCCATGCGTAGCGCGACGGACAACGCCAACGCCATGGTCGTTGACCTCACGCTTGAGATGAACAAGGTGAGGCAAGAGGGCATCACCAAGGAGTTGCTTGATATCGTTGGAGGCGCCGCGGCCGTCGAAGGCTAGGCGCATACCCTATGCTTGGGAAGGATTAGGAGGAACGATGGCAACCGGAAAGATCAGCCAGGTCATCGGCACCGTTGTGGACGCGGAGTTTCCTGCCGATGGGATGCCCGCCATCTATAACGCGCTGGAAACTCGCATCGGCAAGGACAAGCTGGTCCTTGAGGTCGAGCAGCACATCGGCAACAACCGGGTGCGCTGCCTCGCCCTGGGGGCGACGGAGGGTCTTTCCAGAGGTGTGGACGTGACGGACACCGGCAGGCCCATCGCCGTTCCGGTCGGCGACCCAACCCTCGGGAGGCTCTTCAACGCCCTAGGCGACACCCTGGACAGCCTCGAAGAGATAGATGCGGCCGAGAAGTGGCCCATCCACCGCAAGCCGCCGACGTTCGAAGAGCAGGCGACTACGGTTCAGGTGCTCGAGACTGGCCTGAAGGTCTTGGACCTCATCACCCCGTTCACCAAGGGCGGGAAGGTCGGCGCTTACGGAGGCGCTGGCGTCGGCAAGACCGTCATCATCCAGGAGCTCATCCGTAACATCGGCACCGTGCACAAGGGCGTGTCCGTCTTCGCCGGTGTCGGCGAGCGCTCCCGTGAGGGCAACGACCTCTGGCGCGAGATGCAGGCCTCCGGCGTCATCAAGAACACCGTGCTCGTCTTCGGCCAGATGAACGAGCCGCCCGGCATCCGCGCGCGCGTCGGCCTCACGGGGCTGACGATGGCCGAGTTCTTCAAAGAGCAGCGCCACCAGGACGTTCTGCTGTTCATCGACAACATCTACCGCTACATCCTCGCAGGAATGGAGGTCTCCGCACTTCTGGGCCGCATGCCCTCCGCCGTCGGCTACCAGCCGACCCTGGCGACGGAGATGGGCGCCCTGGAGGAGCGCATCACCTCCAGCAAAGCCGGCTCCATCACCTCCTTCCAGGCTATCTACGTTCCCGCCGACGACTATACCGACCCCGGCATTGTCACCACATTCGGCCACCTTGACGCCGTCGTCGCTCTCGAACGCTCCATCGCCGAGCAGGGCTTGTACCCAGCCGTGGACCCGCTGACCTCCTTCTCCCGCATCCTGGAGCCAGCCGTCGTCGGCCAGGAGCACTACGACGTCGCCCGTGGCGTTCAGCAGGTGCTCCAGCGGTACAGGGACCTTCAGGACATCATCGCCATCCTGGGCATCGAAGAGCTTTCCGAAGAAGACAAGCAGACGGTGGCCCGGGCACGCAGGATCCAACGCTTCCTGTCCCAGCCGATGTTCGTGGCGGAGCCGTTTACCGGCCAGCCGGGCCGCTACGTCCCCATCAAGGAGTCGGTCCGGGGCTTCAAGGAGATTCTGGAGGGCAAGCACGATGCCCTGCCGGAGCAGGCCTTCTACATGGTCGGCACGATTGATGAGGCTGTGGAGCGGGCCGCGAAGATGAAGGCGGCGTAGGGAGACGCGGGAAGAGAAGGGGTCTTCACATGGCCACCATGCGTCTAGAAATCGTGACAGCCGAGCGCCTCGTCTATTCCGAGGAGGTCAGCAGCGTCGTGGCCCCGGGCTTCGATGGCGAGTTGGGCATCCTACCGCATCACGCCCCCCTGCTCACCTTGCTCAAGCCCGGTGAGTTGCGCATCCGCAAAGACGGCCAGGAGACGTTGATGGCGGTCACTGGAGGCTTCATGGAGGTCTTTGAAAACAAAGTGGTTGTCTTGGCCGACGCCGCCGAGCGCGACAGCGAGATTGACCTCGCTCGGGCCGAGGAAGCTCTGAAGAGAGCGAAGGAGAGGATCGTTGCCCGTGGGGCCGACCTGAACCTGGAACATGCTTTGTCCTCGATGCGGCGTGCGGAGGCGCGGCTGAAGGTCGCGCGCCGTCGCCGCGGCACCACTGCAGGGCCGACCCGTCCAGGCTAGCCATACTCTCAGGACCGTAATCACGAAGGCCGGAGCGAGAATCGCTCCGGCCTTCGTGATTGTTACCTCCTGGCGGGTTGGGGTCCTTTGCCTCGCCCCGTCGTCTTGACGGATGCCTGTTCAGCTTCCGTTTGATCGCGAAGGTAGTAGGTCATAGACTGGAGTGAGAGGACGGGGTCTATGTTCCGGAGCACCACGTCCATCGGTACCTGCGGGGCGACCGGCGCATAGTTGAGGATGCCGCGGATACGGCACTTCACGAGCTGGTCAATCACCATCTGTGCCTGGGCCGCAGGCACCGCCACGATGGCGATGACGATCTCTCTGTCCGTAACCGTCTTTTCCAGGTCCTTCATCGGCTGGACGCTAAGGTTCCGTATCGGGGTGCCGACCTGGCCTGGGTCGCTGTCGAAGGCGGCCAGGATGTTGAAGCCTTCAGGCGCAAAGCCAGGATAGTTGATGATGGCGCGCCCAAGGCGGCCTACGCCGATGAGGCAGGTGTTCCAACGTATGTCGAGCCCAAGGATCTCGCCTAGCTCCTGCAACAGGAACTGGACCTTATACCCACGGCCTTGCTTTCCAAACCTTCCGAAGTAGCTGAGGTCCTTTCGGATCTGTGCAGGGGTCATCTGGAGCCGCTTGCCGAGTTGATGCGAGCTGACCACGTCGGTGCCCTCAGCCTGGAGTTGGCTAAGGGCGCGCACATACAGGGGCAGCCTGAGCACGACGACTTCTGGGACTTGTGGAGAACTCATCGGGTTTTTGATAGTTATTCCGGCGAAAAACTCAGATTGACGGTCGAGCCATTGTACTTACCCCGTCGGCATGCGTCAAACGCTTGTGACCACGCGAACTACCGCGTGGACGGCTGCGTCTCCGCCTGTGCCAGTTCCGGTTTCTTGACACCCCAAAGCTGCGGTGCTAGAATTCCCCCGCTTGTGTACGAGACGCAAGCAGGCTAATGGGTTCTTGGGTCGGATATCCACCTGATCCCTGGCTGAGCTTTGCCTTTTACTACCTTCCCCTTTTGTGGACGTCCTACGAGCGCTCGCCGTTAGGAAGGAGCCAATGGTCGAAGCAGAGAAGATTCAGCTACACAGAGGGCTGCGTGACGTTTACATCGACCGCACCCGGACCAGCTTCATAGACGGCAGAGAGGGAAAGCTCCTTTACCGTGGCTACAACATCCACGACCTCGCGGAGAACTCCACGTTTGAAGAGATTGTTTACCTCCTTCTCTATGGTGTGCTCCCTACGAGAGCCCAACTCGACCAGATAGATGGGGAGCTCAAAGCCAGCAGGAAGCTCCCCCCAGAGGTGTCGGAGGTTATCCGCATCACCAAGAACGCGCATCCCATGGATGTGCTGCGCACCGCCATTTCAGCCCTCTCCACGACCGATTCGAATATCCGGGATAACTCCCGGGAGGCGATTCTCCGCAAGGGCATCAGGCTCACAGCCGCCGCGCCGACTATCGTGGCGACCCATGCCCGGATCTGTGCGGGCAAGAAGCCGGTTGAACCGAACCCAGAGCTCGGCCACGCCGGGAACTTCTTGTATATGCACACCGGCCAGGTACCCCATCCCGAAGACGCGTCGTTGATGGACAAAGACTTCGTACTCCATGCCGAGCATGGCATCAACGCCTCCGCATTCGCCGCACGGGTGGCAGCGTCCACCGAGGCCGACCTCCACTGCGCCATCACCACGGGCGTTGCGGTGTTGAAAGGCCCTGCACATGGCGGCGCCGCCGAGAGTGTCATGCACATGGCCGAGGAGATAGGCTCGGCCGAGAACGCGGCGGCCTACGTCCAGAACCGCCTCAAGAGCGGTGGGCGCATCGTCGGCTTCGGCCACCGCGTCTATAAGACCACAGACCCGAGAGCCGTCCACCTCCGCGAAGACGCCAGGCGGCTGGGAGAGCGCAAGGGCCACCCAGAGTGGTTTGCTATCTTGCAGGCCGTGAGCAACGCGATGGAACCATACGCCAAGCGAGGTATCTGCCAGAACGTGGACTTCTGGTCAGGCGCCATCTACCACCTTCTCGGAATCCCGACAGACCTGTTCATCTGTATCTTCGCCATGGGCCGGATTCCGGGCTGGACGGCCCAAGTCATGGAGCAAGCAGAAAACAATATCCTGCTCCGGCCCATGTTGGCCTATGAAGGGCCGATGGACCTTCCGTATGTGCCGATCGAGAAGCGAGGGTAAGTCGCAGAGCAACCCGTATTCTGCTTGGATACCGTGGGTTTCGAGGGGTACTAGGAAGACGCAGAGCGGTCAGTCAGGAGGGGGCAGGCCGTGACAACGAGGCAGAAGACCACAAGGCAGTGTCAGCACCATTGGCTGATAGACAGTCCTAACGGACCGGTCAGCATAGGCGTGTGCAAAAATTGCGGACAACATGGGGAGTTCCGCAATTCGATGCAGAGTTCCGGCTGGGACCGTGAGAACCCGCAGGCAAAACGGGCGCGGCAGGCAGCGCGTTAGGTAGTACCCGTTTTATCCAATCCGATGCAGATCGGTGTAAGGGCGTCCCGACAAGCGGGGGCGCCCTTATCTGTCTACTTAACACTGTCCATGACCTCTAAACCAGACCAAAATCCTGCCGAGGCCGAGATAAGGGCGCGCATACGCCGCCACGGAAAAATAACGTTCGCCGAGTTCATGAAACTGGCCCTTTACCACCCTACCGGAGGGTACTACGCGAAGGCTCCAGAGATAGGAGCACAGGGAGACTTCTTCACCAGCCCCGGCGCACACCCGGTGTTCGGCGCTCTCTTGGCTGTGCTGCTGGCGCGGATGCGAGAATCGCTGGGGAAGCCATCGCCCTTCTGGGTGGTAGAGCTCGGCGCAGGGGATGGCCTCCTGGCCCACGACATCCTCGACTACCTGAAAAGGCTCGGGTTTGCCGAAAGAGACTTCCGCTACGTGTCTGTAGATGTGGCGATGCGTGGAGACCGGCGAAGTCTCTCGGATGGCGTGGTTTCGCCGAGAGTGCCTTTCAGAGGGCTGACCGGATGCGTGCTCTCCAACGAACTCCTCGATGCTTTTCCGGTGCACAGGTTTCATGTGAAAGGCGGCAGACCATACGAGGTCTATGTCAGACTTGATGGTCAGGGACGGCTCACCGAGACCCTGGATATGCCTTCGTCTTCCGACCTCTCAGGAGTCTTGGATTCTCTTCCGCCAAACCTGCTGGAAGGATTCCGTGGCGAGATCAACTTGGCCATCGGCCCGTGGCTGAACGAGGTTTCGCAGGCCTTGGCGCGCGGCTTCGTGCTTACCATAGACTACGGGTACGAAGCGCAAAAGCACAACGCGTCTCTGCGGCCATCGGGTACCCTTCAGACCTACTTTCACCATGTCTCCGCCGGCAGTCCCTACCAGAGGATCGGCCGCCAGGACATCACCGCACACGTGGATTTCGCAGCGGTGATGTCGGAGGGTGAGCGGTATGGACTCCGCCCTCTGGCGCTCCTCTCCCAAGCCGACTTCCTACGACGCCTTGGACTCGACGCGCTCATCGCGCGGATGCGCTCCGAAGCCCTACCTGCGCAGGAGCGCGAGGCGAACTTGGCGGGGATGCGCTCTCTGGCCAAACCCGGTGGCCTCGGCGACTTCAAGGTCTTGATCCAAGAGAAGGCGACAGGCGTTGGCGATGCGGCTCACCTTCTCTCCCAGGATGGCCCGCTTGCGCAAGATTTGACCGCCTCGCTGCCGCTACCACTTCTGGACCCTGCGCACACCCCGCTCTTGGAAGGCGGATACCCCCACGCTGCCTGGCAGCCGGACTCCTTCTGGCAAGAGGATGAAGAGGCATCAGGCAGGTGAGTGTCAGTGGCTAGGGGAGGATCAGGCCGGGTCTTCTTCGGGAACGTCGGCCCGCTCGTTGTCCTCGCCCTCGTCGGGGGGCTTCGCCTCGCACCGCCGGGCCGTGGTTATGAACCCAGTGTGCGCTACCATCCGGTGCCCGGGCCGGACGCTGCGGTTGCCCACCTCCCATGGCCGCACCAGCACCTCCATCGTTTCGAGTAGGTCGAAGGTGCGCTGGTCTCGCAACGTTCTGCACAGCTCATGGACCTGCAGAATCGTGGGTAGATAGCTCAATAGGATGCCGCCGCGGGCAAGGGCGCCCTCGATGTGCGGTACGGCGCGCCAGGGCTCCGGAAGGTCGAGAACGATGCGGTCCAACCCAGTCTCCTCGATGGCCGCGCAGACATCGCCCTGCTTGAAGGTGACGTTGGACCAGCCCGGTAAGGCCGCCGCCAGATTGCCGCCCGCCCGCTCCAGCATGTCGGCTCGCACGTCGTAACTGACCACCGAGCCGCGTTCTCCCACGGCCCTGGCCAGCGCGATGGTGAGCGCCCCTGAGCCGGCCCCTGCTTCCAACACCCTGGCCCCGGGGAAGATGTCGCCCAGCACCAGGATGGCGCCCAAGTCCTTGGGATAGATAACCGTCGCCGTCCGCGGCATGAGCCGTGTGAAGTCTGCCATCGTCGGCCTGACCGCCAGCAGCCGGTGCCCCCGGTTCGTCTTCAGTCGGGCGCCTGGCTCCTTGCCGATGACATCCGCGTGCAAGAGGCCCCCGAGGTGCGAACTGAAGGCCTTGCCCGCTTCGAGGCGGACAAGGTACTGCCGCCCCCTGCGGTCCACGAACAGGGCGTAGTTGCTCTCGTGGAACACGTGCTCCGTTGGTTTCCCCTCGGTCATGCCGCTCATGCGGGTCCGTTCACCTTGTCCTAAAACTAAGGCGCACCGTTCCGATCCAGGGGTCACCGGTGCGCCTTTTCGATTACCTTTCCCGGCGGATCACGGCTACTTCGGCAGCTTGTCCACCTCGGCCATGATGTCGGCCACCTTCAGGTCGGCCGCCGTCGTGTACGTCTTCTTGAAGCGTACGATGCCATGCTTATCAATGACGATGACGGCCCGGCGGAAGGCGCCGTTGGCGTCGTTGAAGATGCCGTACGCCTGGGCGATCTTCCCGTGGGGGTGGAAGTCCGTCAGGATGGGGAACGGCACGCCGCCCAACGAGGTCGCGTAGGCGGTCTGTGTTGCCCTTGCGTCAGTGCTGATACCCAAGACCTGGGTATCTTTCTCCTCGAACACCTTGAGATTCTGGCGGAACGAGGAGACCTGGTCTGTTCACCCACTGGTGAACGAGAAAACGTGGCAAGAGAGGATGACATTTTTCTTGCCCTTGAACTGGCTCAGCGTCACCTGCTGCTGGTTGTGGTCCATCACGGTGAAGTCTAGAGCCGCTTGTCCAACATCAACCATAGCTGGGTCTCCTTTCAGGGTGGAGATTATACCAGGGTCTAGGCCTTCCGCCACCGCAGGTCCGGCTGCCGCGCCGCACGGGCCTCGTCGAGCCGGGTGTTGGGCGTGTTGTGCGGCGCATCATGCAGCAGCTTCGGGTTCTCGGCGGCCTCCCTGGCGATGGCCTTCATCGTGGCGATGAACTGGTCAAGCGTCTCCTTCGATTCGGTCTCGGTCGGCTCGATCATCAGCGCCTCCTCCACGATGAGCGGGAAATACATCGTGGGTGGGTGTACGCCGTAGTCTATGAGCCGCTTCGCCACGTCCAGCGCGGAGACGCCGTGCTTGTGTCTCAGGTTCCTCGCCGAGAACACCGCCTCGTGCATGCACCTGCGGTCGTAGGGCAGGTCGTAGTGGCCTTTGAGCTGGCTGAGGATGTAGTTCGCGTTGATGACTGCATCCCGGCTCACCTCGGCGACACCGGCGTCCCCCAGCGTCCGGATGTAGGAGTAGGCGCGCACCAAGGCCCCGAAGTTCCCATGGAAGGCGCCCATCTTGCCGATGGTCTTCGGCGGGGTCGCCAGGACGTACTGTTCTTTGCCGTCTGGCCCCTTGCGTTGCTCTACCAAAGGCGTCGGCAGGAAGGGCAGCAGCCGCCGGCTGACCATCACGGCGCCCGCACCGGGGCCGCCGCCGCCGTGCGGCTGCGTGAACGTCTTGTGCAGGTTCGAGTGGACGACATCGAACCCCAGGTCGCCCAGCTTTACCCGCCCCAGCAGCGCGTTCAAGTTGGCACCATCGCCATATACGATGCCGCCCGCCTCGCGGACGATGTGGACCAGTTCGAGGAGATTCGCATCGAACAGGCCGAGGGTGCTTGGCTGGGTGATCATGAAGGCCGCCAAGTCGTCGCCCACCGATGCCTTCAGCGCCTCCGCGTCGGTGTTGCCGTTGGTGTCTGTCGGCAGCGCTAGCACCTGGAACCCAGCCATCGCCGCCGACGCGGGATTCGTCCCATGTGCGCTGTCCGGTATCAGCACCTTCTTGCGTTTCGCGTCGCCCCGCGAGAGGTGATAGGCGCGGGCCATCAGCAGGCCCGTCAGCTCTCCCTCCGCGCCCGCCATCGGCGCCAGGCTCGCCCCGGCCATGCCCGTAGCCTCGGCAAGGTAGCCCTGAAGGCGATGCATCAGCTTGAGCGCCCCCTGCACCGTCTCCGGCGGCTGGTTCGGGTGGATCTCAGCCATGCCTGGCATCCCCGCCATCTCGTCGTTCACCTTGGGGTTGTACTTCATCGTGCAACTCCCAAGCGGGTAGAAGTTGTGGTCTATGGAGAAATTGAACTGGCTTATCTGGCTGAAATACCGCACCAACTCGCTCTCGCTGACCTCCGGCATCGGCAGGTCGTCCCGCAAGAGGCCCTTCGAGGGCAGCGGCTGCGCCGGCACGTCGAGCGGTGGCAACGTCGTGCCCATCCTGCCGGGGACGCTCCGGTCCATCAGCAGCTTTCGGCGGCCGTCCATCGTCACGTCCGGGGTGGCCATTACGCCTTGCCAACCTCCGCCAGCGCCTTCGCCAGCGTCTCGATCTCCTCCCGCGAGTTGACCTCGGTGCAGCAGAGAAGCATCCCGTTGGGATAGCGGTCGCTCACGTCCAGACCGCCGATGATGCGCCGCTCAAGCAGCTTCCTGTTGATTTCGGCAGGCGGCCTGGGGCACTGTATGACGAACTCACGGAAGAACGTGCCCTGGGCGGGCAGGGAGTAGCCGGGAATCTTGGAGACGAGGGACGCGGCGTAGTGCGCCTTGTGGTAGCACAGTTCCGCCACGTGCCGCAGCCCGCGCCTGCCGTTGGCGGCCATATAGATGGTCGCCATGAGGGCGATGAGGCCGACCGAGGTGCAGATGTTGGAGGTGGCCCGTTCCCGCCGGATGTGCTGCTCGCGCGTCTGGAGTGTCAACACGTAGCCGGTGCGCCCTCGCGTGTCCACCGTCCTGCCGACGATGCGCCCAGGCATCTGGCGGATGTACTGCTCCTTGCATGCGAAGATTCCCACATACGGCCCGCCGAAGGTAGGCGCCACACCCAGAGACTGCCCCTCGCCGACCACGATATCGGCGCCGTACTCCCCCGGCGGCTTGAACATCCCCAGGGACACCAGGTCCACCGCAACCACAAGTAGCGCGCCCACCGAGTGGGTCCGCCGGGCGAGCGCCTCGACGTCCTCCAGGTAGCCGAAGAAGTTCGGCTGCTGCACCACCACACAGGCGAATTCGTTCGTCGGGTTTGCCTGGGCAGGCGCCACCACGATTTCTTCGAGTTGGGGCGCCTCCACAAACGTCTTCACGACCGCGCGGTAGGCCGGCGATACCGTGTCCAGCACCATGACCTTGTTGCGCTTCGTCACGCGGGCGGCCATGAGGCACCCCTCCGCCAACGATGTGGCCCCGTCGTACATGCCGGCATTCGCCACCTCCATGCCCGTGAGTTGGCAGATGAGCGACTGGAACTCGAAGTGCGCCTGGAGCGTGCCTTGTGACACCTCCGGCTGGTACGGCGTGTAGCTGGTCATGAATTCGCTGCGGCTGACGAGCTGCCGCACGACCGCTGGCACGTGGTGCCGGTATGCGCCGCCTCCCAGGAAGCAGGCGTAGTCGCCCGGGACGGCGTTCATCCTGGCCAGCGCTTCTATATCGCGGCGCAGCTCCAGTTCAGAGAGCGGCGGGGGCAGATTGAGCTTCGGGTTGCGGTGCTGTTGGGGTATGTCTTTGAACAGTTCGTCCACCGAGCCGGCGCCGATAGCGTTCAGCATCTCACTGCGTTCAGCGTCGGTATTGGGCGTATAAGGGGATGTGAACCCGTGACTTTCCATCTACCGGCTAATGGCTGCCTTCCGAGGACAGATACTGTTCGTATTGCTGGGCGGTCATCAGCGTGTCCAACTCCGCCTGGTTGCGAAGCGAAGCCTTGAGGAGCCAGCCCTTGTCGTAAGGCGAGTCGTTCACCAGTTGGGGGTTGTCCAGTGCCGCCTGGTTTCGTTCCACCACCTGCCCGCTGACGGGAGAGAATAGGTCAGATACAGCTTTAACCGACTCGATTTCACCCAGCTTCTTGAACTGGTCAAGCTGTCTCCCGGCTTCGGGGATGTCTATGAACACCACGTCGCCCAGGCTTTCCGCTGCGAACCTGGTGATGCCGATGAGTACAGTGCCGTCGCTGGCTAAGCGGACCCACTCGTGTTCTTTGGAGTAGCGTAGATCAGGCGGATTCACGGATCTCTCCTGCGATGATAGAAGGGGAGGGGGGCAACCTCGGCCTCGGCCAAGCGGCCCCGTACATCCACCGCGAAGCGGGTGCCTGGGGCCGCGTAGCTCTTAGGAACATAGCCCATGCCTATGTTCATGTCAAGGGTGGGCGAGTACCCGCCGCTGGTCACTTCGCCGATGGGCTTGGAGCCGTCCATGATGGGATAGCCATGCCTAGTGATGCCGCTTCGGCCCAGCAGCTTGAACCCCACCAGCTTGCGGCTTGGGCCGGTATCTCGGATCTGCCTGAGTCCCGTCCCTGCGACATACCCTTCGCGGTCCGGGTCCACGAACCTCTCCAGCCCTGCCTCATATGGGTTCGTGGTCAGGCCGATATCGTTGCCGTGGAGCGGCAACCCTGCCTCCAGCCGGAGCACGTCCCTGGCCCCCAAACCGCACGGCGTCGCTCCCCGTTCCATGAGCACCTTCCAAACCCCGGCGACGTTGCCGCTCGGCACCATCAGCTCAAATCCATCCTCGCCGGTGTAGCCGGTGCGCGCCACGATGGAGTCCGCACCTTTGTCTTTTTCCTCGACGAAGCTGAACGTCCTTAGCGTCGAGAGGTCTGCGGATGTGAGGCCTTGCAGCATGGAAGCCGCTACAGGACCCTGGAGCGCGACCATCGCCAGCGAGGGGGTGATGACTGCGATGCGGGCATCGCTGACGCCGCTCCCCCAGCGGCGCAGCCACTCGACCACTGGGTCGGCGTTCGATGCGTTGGGCACGAGGAGGAACCGCTGCTCGGCTCGCCTGTAGAGGATGCAGTCGTCGAGGATGCCGCCCTCCGGTGTGCAAATCACCCCATAGCGCCCACGGCCGACTTTCACCGCCGTCGGGCTGGAGCTGAACACGCGGCTTAGGAGCGTGGCCGCCCCGGCCCCCTCGATGGTGACGCGGCCCATGTGCGACACATCGAACAGCCCCGCCTTCATGCGCACGGCCCGCGCCTCGTCCAGGATGCTCGTGTACTGGACAGGCATCTCCCAGCCCCCGAAGGGCACCATCCGCCCGCCCAGGCCGACGTGGGTTCCGTAGAGAGGCGTTCGTTTGAGGTTGGCTTCGCCTACCATCGCTTGTCTCAACCAGTCACGTTCTGCTTGAACTGCCGTATCGCCGCGATGTGCTCATCCGGCGTCTTCAGCCCCAGCCCCATCGTGCTGGCCGAGAAGTGCGTTGCACCCACCTGCTGCCACGCCCGCCGCATCTTTTTCAGTTCATTCGCAGGCTCCAGTGCCTTCACGATCTTCTCGATGCCGATGGAGGCGGGGTCGCGCCCCTCGGCACGGGTGAACTCGTGCAGTAGCTCGAGTCGGTGCCTCGATTCGTCGTCGGGGTACTTGGTGTACCCAGGGTAGAACCACCCGTCGCCCAGCTTCGCGATGCGCTGCAGCACCTGCTCCGCACCCCCGCCGAACCAGACGGGGATGGGCCGCTGAACGGGCAGGGGGTTTATCCCCGCGTCGGTGATCTTGTGCCAGCGGCCCTCGAAGCTCACCAGCTCGCGCGTCCACAGCAGCTTCAGCACCCGCACCTGCTCTTCGGAGCGCAGCCCGCGGCTGTGGAAGTCCTCTCCCAGCGCCTCGAACTCGACGTCGTTCCACCCGATGCCGATGCCCAGCCGCAAGCGGCCCTTGCTCAGCACGTCTATCTCCGCCGCTTGCTTGGCGACCAGCGCCGTCTGCCGCTGAGGGAGGACGAGCACACCCGTCGTTAGGCCCAGACGCTGGGTCGCTCCAGTGAGGTAGCCGAACAGCACGAAGACCTCGTGGAAAGTGTCCTTGTAGTTGTAGAACCCCGTTCGCTCAGGCCTGTTGGAGAAGTCAGCCCCCAGCACGTGGTCATACACGACCAGATGGTCGAACCCCAGCGTCTCGGCCGCCTGCGCGAAGGCCCGTACCGCGCCCACGTCGGCGCCTATCTCCGTCTGTGGGAACACCGCTCCAATCTTCATATATGCCTCAATAGGGCCTGTACTTGTTCGCGATGGGCATACGGCGGTCGCGGCCGAAATTGCGTGGCGTGATCTTGACCCCTGGCGGTGCCTGGCGCCGCTTGTACTCGCTCCTGTCCACCAGGTCTATGACACGCCGCACGGTCTCCTGTGGGTATCCAAGCCCTACGATTTCCTCGAGGGTCTTGTCCTCCTCCACGTATGCCTTCAGGATGGGATCCAGCACCGCATATGGCGGCAGGCTGTCCTCGTCCTTCTGGTTCGGGCGCAGCTCTGCTGTGGGCGCCTTCTCGATGACGCTGCGCGGCACCACTGGCTCCGGCCCTTGGGCATTGCGGTAATCCACCAGTTTGTACACCAGGGTCTTTGGCACGTCCTTGATAACGGCGAGGCCGCCCGCCATGTCGCCATATAGCGTCGCATAGCCGGTTGCCATCTCGCTCTTGTTCCCGGTCGTCAGCACCAGCCAGCCGAACTTGTTGGACAGGGCCATGATGAGGTTGCCGCGCGTCCGCGCCTGCAGGTTCTCCTCGGCCAACCCGAACGGCGTACCCTCGAAGTGGGGCGACAGCGTGTCCAAGTAGGCAGAGAAGGCAGGCTCTATGGACATGGCCCGGAACTCGATGCCCAGGTTCTGCGCCAGTTCTTTGGCGTCCGTCATGCTGTCGTCCGACGAGAACCGCGACGGCATCGCCACGCCGACGACGTTCTCCTTGCCCAGTGCGTCTGCGGCGATGACAGCCACGAGGCTGGAGTCTATGCCTCCTGAAAGCCCGATGAGGACCTTCTTGAAACCACACTTGTGGACGTAGTCGCGGGTGCCCGTCACCAACGCCTCGTACACCTCCGCGACGTCGTCCGAGATGGGATGCAGAACGGGCGCGACGTGGGGCCTCTGCGAGTTCGGTGAGTACTCCGAGACGCGCACGACCGGCGCTGGGTGCTCCTCGTGGGCATGAGCGGCACGCTCCTTCCGGGGCCGCGAGTCTCGCAGCCGCGAGCGCAGCACCGCCTCCACGCCCAGGTCCGCCACCACCAGCCCCTCTTCGAACTGCGGCCCGCGGGCGGCCACCTCGCCCTGTGGGTTCATCACCACGCTGCCGCCGTCGAACACCAGCTCATCCTGCCCGCCGACGAGGTTCACGTAGGCCACATACGCACCGTTATCCATCGCCCGCGTCGCCAGCATCTTCTCGCGCAGCGCCCGCTTGCCCATGTGGAACGGCGAGCCGTTGATATTGACGATGACCTCGGCCCCCGCTCGCCGCTGCGCCGTCGTTGGCCCCGTCGCATACCAGATGTCCTCACAGATGTTGACGCCCACCGTGGTGCCGTTGAAGACGTACACCGGGCACGTGGTTCCCGCCTTGAAGTAGCGGTCTTCGTCGAACACGCCGTAGTTCGGCAGGTACATCTTGTGATAGGCGCCGACGAGCTTGCCATCGTAGGCGACGGCGGCGGCGTTGTACGCGTCCGAGTCGGCATCCACGAAGCCCACCACCACGGCGATGCCAGTGGAGGCCTTCGCCACCTGACGCATCCGCTCCTGGTTCTCGTGGATGAACTGGGTCTTGAAGACGAGGTCCTCCGGCGGATAACCGGGGATGGCCAGCTCAGGGAAGGCGACCAGGTCGGCGTGGAGGGCGCGCGCCCGCTGGATGTACTCGATGACCTTCTTCGTGTTGCCGTCCAGGTCACCAACAGTAACGTTGACCTGGGCCATCGCCAGCCGGAACGTGCGCATGATGGCGCGCTACCGCTTCTTACTCTTCACGAAGCCTTCCATGCGGCCCAACGCTTTCTTGAGGTTCTCCGCCGAGTTGGCGAACGAGAACCGGACGTACCCCTTCCCATACTCGCCGAAGGCTTCGCCGGCCAGGCACGCCACGCCGCCTTCTTGCAGCAGCCCATCGGCGAACTGGCGGCTCGTCATGCCCGTGCCCTCCACATTGGGGAACACATAGAACGCCCCCTTGGGATTGGCGCACCGGATGCCTGGGACGCGGTTCAGGCCGTTGACGATGAGGTCGCGCCGCCTCTTGAACTCCGCCACCATCGCGTAGGCGTCCTCTTGCGGCCCGTTCAACGCCTCTAACGCACCCATCTGGATGGCGCTGGCGGTGCAGGACACGCTGTTGGTCACCAGACGCGATATCGGCTCGACCAGCGCCTGCGGCATGACACCGTACCCGATGCGCCAGCCAGTCATCGCGTATGTCTTGGAGAACCCATCCAGGATGATGGTGCGCTCCACCAGCCCCGGGAACTGGGTGATGCTGTGGTGCTCGCCCTCGAAGAGGAACCGCTTGTAGATCTCGTCGGCCAACACGATGAGGTCGTGCTTCCGGGCGATGCCGGCCAGCGCCTTGAGGTCGGCCTTGGGGATGATGCTGCCGCAGGGGTTGTTCGGCGAGTTGATGATCATCATCTTCGTCTTGGACGTTACCTGCTTGGCCACCGCGTCCACGTTCACGTTGAAGTCCTTGGACTCGTGGAGCTGCATCGGCACCGGCACGCCGCCTGCGAACCGGATCATAGACTCGTAGATGGGGAACCCGGGGTTGGGGTAGAGCACCTCGTCACCGTGGTCCACCAGCGCCAGGATTGCGAAGAACATGATGGGCTTGCCACCAGGCGTCACCACCACGTTGTCCGACGTCACCGGAATGTCCCGCGTGACCGCCACGTCCTCGGCGATGCGCTTGCGCAGCTCCGGCAGACCCGGCGATGGCCCGTAGTGGGTGTAGCCGTTGTGGAGCGCCTTCGTCGCCGCCTCGATGATGTTGGACGGCGTGTCGAAATCTGGCTCGCCGATCTCCAGGTGGACGATGTCCTTGCCCTGGGCCTCTAGCTGCCTCGCCTTGGCCAGGACCAGGAACGCCGTCTCGGTCCCCAGGCGATCCATCCTCGATGCCAGCTTCATCTGCCGCTCCCTTGTGAAAAATCCCTGGCTATTATACCCGACAAGCCGCATGGCGAACGGCGCAGCGTCAGCCTTGCGGAAAGGCGTTTGTGGTAGAATCCGAAAGCTGTTGGACTGGATCGGGTCGGAGGCAACCGATGAAAGTGTACCTAGGGCTGCCGCGCGGGTTCTGCGCGGGCGTCGTCAGGGCTATAGACGTGGTTGAGCTAGCTCTGAAGAAGTTTGGCCCTCCGGTCTATGTCAAACACCAGATCGTCCACAACCCCTACGTTGTCCGCTCGCTGGAGGACAAGGGCGCCATCACCGTGGAAGACGTGGAGGAGATCCCCGAAGGCTCCCGTGTCGTGTTCTCGGCCCATGGCTCCCCGCCTGAAGACTTCGACAAGGCCAAGCAAAGGAAGCTCCACGTCATAGACGCCACCTGCCCGCTCGTGACCAAGGTCCATAACGAGGCCCGTAAGTACGCCAAGCAAGGGAAGAAACTCGTCCTCGTTGGCCACCGCGGCCACCAGGAGGTCAAGGGCACCATGGGCGTTCACTCCATGCACTTGGTGGACGACCGCGAGCCCATCCAGTTCCCAGAGTGGGACTCCAACACCTCTATCGCCGTCCTCACCCAGACCACGCTCTCCGTGGACGATACCCAACACTCCATAGACGAGATCAAGGGGCGGTTCACCAACGTCATGGTTCGGAACGACCTTTGCTACGCCACCACGAACCGCCAGGCGGCGGTCAAGGAGCTGTGCAAGCGTGTGGATCTGGTGCTGGTCATCGGCGCGCCCAACAGTTCCAACTGCAACCGCCTCCGCGAGGTGGCCGAGGCTCAGGGCGTGCCGGCGTTCCTCATCAACGGGCCGGAGGAGCTGAAGCCCGCCTGGCTGAAGGGCGTGGACACCGTCGGCATCACCTCCGGGGCCTCCACTCCGGAGCAACTGGTGGAGGCTGTCATCAAGGCCCTCGGCCCTCAGGAGGTCGTCCCCATCGAGGGTGTCGAGGAGGACGTGACCTTCGTCCTTCCCCAAGAACTTAGGTAACAGCATATCTCTAGCCGGAGGGCAGCGTGGAAGACATCGTCTTCGACAAGCGGTTCCATGACCTGGTGGACAAACAGGAGCTCTGGAAGGCGGGCGACGGCTTCGGCTTCACCGAAGGCCCGCTGTTCCTCCCCACCGGCTACATCATCTTCAGCGATATCCTGCGCGAGGAGATCATCCGCTACTGCCCGCCGTTCTGGTTCGGCAAAGAGCGGACCAATACGGGCGGCGCTAACGGCAACACGCTCGACCTCCAGGGCCGCCTCATCAGCTGCGAAGGAACCCTCAAACGACTGACCCGCAGGGAACACGACGGCTCCATCACCGTCCTGGCCGACAGCTACAACGGACGGCCCCTCAACGCGCCCAACGACGTCGTCATCAAGTCCGACGGCTCTATCTATTTCACCGACCCCTACTTCATGGGGCCGGAAGAGCAGTGGCTAGCGCCGTCGTTGGCATCCCAGGACACCTGCGGCGTCTATCGCCTCTCCGTCACCGGGCGCCTCGATAGGCTAATCGGCGACATCGCCAAGCCCAACGGCCTCGCCTTCTCCTCTGACGAGAAGCTGCTCTACGTCGTCAACTCCGCCGACAACTGCGTGTACGCCTTCGACGTCCAAGCGGACGGGGCCGTCGCCAACAAGCGCCTCTGGCTGGCGATGAAGCACAACCTAGAAGGCATCGGTGACGGGATGAAGGTGGACACCCTGGGCAACGCCTACGTCACTGGCCCGGGTGGTGTGTGGGTCGCCGACAAGACCGGCAAAGCCCTCGGCATCCTGAGGGTGCCGAACGTGTGCACTAACCTCGCCTTCTACGGCTGGGACTGCAAGCTGTTGTTCATCACGACACCCCCAGCGGTGTACGTCTCCAAGTTGAAGGTTTCAGGCATCTCGGTGCTCGATCGCATCCGTTGACGCGAAAGCCGTCCGAAAAGTCCAGGGCCTGGGCCGGCAGATGGTCTAAAAAGTGACGCGCCGCATGATACAGACTTTCTGGCCCGACCGATGCAACACGATGTGATCGTCGTCGGCGCGGGTCCAGCGGGCAGCACGACAGCCTTCGAGTGCGGCCGTCGTGGCGCGTCCGTGCTCATTTTGGACAGGGCTAAGTTCCCCAGAGACAAGCCCTGCGGCGGCGGGGTCAGCATCCGTTCGGCCAAGCTCCTGCCCTTCGACCTATCGCCGGTCGTCGAGCGTACGATTTCCTGGATACGCTTTTCCTGGCGCCAATCCGGCGACTTCGGACGCGACTACCCCCAGCCGGTCACGTACCTCACCCAGCGCAGCCGACTCGATGCGTTCCTCTTGCAGAAGGCGGTTGATGTAGGGGTAGCTTTCGTCCCCCATGCCCAGGTCAAGGACATCCGGCGCGCCAAGAGTGGAGTTGAAGTGCTTGCTGGGGCCGTGTGGCACCAGGGCCGCACCTTGGTGGCCGCCGACGGCGCCAACGGCATCGCCGCCAGGCTGGCGGGCATCCCAGCGCGGCTCTCCCTGGGAGTGGCCTTGGAAGGCAACATTACGCCCAAGGAAGGTGTCCTGCAGCGTTGGAACGCGACGATGGGCTTCGACCTGGGCGACGTCCCAGGCGGCTACGGATGGCTCTTCCCCAAGGGAGACCACGTCAACGTCGGAGTCGGCGGCTGGAGGACTGCCGGTCCGACGCTGCGCCGGCGTCTCGACCGCCTAGTGCGGTACTATGGCTTCGAGCCAGGCCAGTTATGGGGTCTGCGCGGCCACTACCTGCCGGTGCGCACGGGCGCCTCGTGCCTCACCGAAGGCAACGCGCTCGCCGTGGGCGACGCCGCCGGGCTGCTCGACCCCCTCACGGGAGAAGGCATATACGCCGCCATCTTCAGCGGCCAAACGGCCTCCGAGCATCTAGCCGCATACCTGTCCGGCGCTGCGCCGAGCCTCGCGGGATACGAAGACGAGCTGCGGGAGACCCTTTTGCCCGAGTTGGACGCGGGCCGGACGCTTCACACACTATTCCACCTGAGCCCGCGCATGTATGTGCGGTTGCAGCGGCGAAGCCCGAAGGTGTGGCAGGCGGTGTGCAAGCTCCTGCGGGGAGAGCGGAGCTATCTGGACGTGCGGCGCCGGCTCGGCCTCGGGTGGCACCTGGCCGCCCTAATCGCCGCCGTGACGTACCTGGTAACATCCCTCCGACGCGAGGCCGCCTACGGTGGTGCACACGGGCAGGGCCAGCGCGGGCTGCTGGGCCGACTACGCACGCCGGCGTGAGCATGTCTAGCGAGGCGCCGCCCTGAACGTCCGCATCGAGAGTTTGATACCCGGCGCGCGCGCCGCGGAGGGCACAGTGGTCATCGTGGACGTCTTCCGCGCGTTCACCACGGCCGCCGTCGCGTTCTCGCGCGGGGCGGAGAAGGTCATCATGGTGGCGGGGGTGGAGGAGGCCTTGGAGCTGCGGCGTAAGGGCGTGGCCGGCCTGTGCATGGGCGAGGTGGACGGGAAGCGCCCGCAGGGTTTCGACTTCGGCAACTCGCCCTATGAGCTTTCCCAGGCCGACGTCGCAGGCCGCACGCTGGTACAGTCCACGCGCGCGGGTACGGTGGGCGTCGCCAGCGCGGCCAAGGCCGAGCGTTGTTTCGCCGCCTCGCTTGTCAATGCCGGGCCCACCGTCCGCGCCGTCCGCGCCGCCAAGCCCAGCCTCGTCACCATCGTTGCCATGGGCGCGTCGGGCCTCGTCCGCTCCGACGAGGACGAGCAGTGCGCCATGCTCCTCAAGAACCGCTTGGAGGGCCGGGCGCCCGACGTTGACGCGGTGCGTCGCCTTATCTTAGCCGGGGCGGAGTCGCAGAAGTACGGCGACCCTGCGACGCCGCACTTCCATCCCAAGGACCGCGACATCGCCCTGGGCGTGGACTCCCTGGAATTCGCCATCGCAGTGTCCCGTGAGAGCGGGCTGCTGGTGGCGCGTCCGGTGAGGCCCTAGCGCCCGTTGCTACTGTTTCGGCGGTGAGGGCGGGCTTGTGGCAGGCGGCTCTGCGGCGCCGCCACCACGCATCCCCGCCACGCGCTGCCGTAGCTGCGGCCAGAAAGCGGCGCCGAGGATGACGGCGATGCCGATGACCAGCAACCACACGCCCGAGGTGAGGATGCCGCCCACGAACTCGCCAGGGACGTTCTCAACGACCTCGAACCCCTTATTGATGAGCAACACCTCAGTGTTATAGAAGCCGTCCGCTTGGTCGAGATCGGAGATGGCGTTGGTACGGGCGGTGTCAATCCTGCCACCGACCACGCCGCTGTACACCGGGCCGGAGACTATGACGAGGATTAGGCCGGAGATAATGACAGGCGCCGCCGCCCACATGACCCGGCTGCGCCAGTTCCGCCCTCCGAGGAAGCCGATGGCCACCAGCAGAAGCGCCAGGACGAGGTAGGCGAGCCACAGCAGGCTGCGCACCCGCTTGAGCGCATCCCGCACGGTGTCAATAGTATCGAGAGCCTCGGTGCCGCTCTGGGCGCTCAGGTCCTCGCGGAAGTCCTCATGGGTATAAGTGAACGAGTCGGCCATGAAGGAAGTCAGGTCATCAAGTCGTGCGGCGTTGTCGCCGAGCCGCTCGCGCAGGTCGTTGTCGGTAAAGGTGATGCCGTTCTTCGTCCAGTCGCGTACCTGGTCGAGGCGTTCCAGCGCGTCTTCTGCGCCGCCGCCGTCCGAGGCGACAGCCTGCCGGAGGAACGACTCGTTGAACTCGACGGTGTCGGGGATATTCGAGAGCACCGTGGCGCTGATGGCGCCGCTGAGGTCGAGGTCGAGGAGAGGCTTCAACGTCTCAGGAGTCAGGAAAGAGGGCCGGCACGAGGGCATCTCCGTGAACCGGCCCGCTGCGATATCGGCGGCTAGGTCGAGAGACTCCTGGGCCGTGCAAACGGGCAGGCCGGAGACGATTCCCTCCAGCCTGCGGTCCGCAATCTCCCCCAGAACGACGGCTGCCTCCTGCTTGTTCTCACGCAGGTCCACCTGGATGCCGATGGTGTCTGACGTACCAACCAGGTAGCCGCCTGTCGAACCTATGAACGCCTCCACCTGCGCCTCTACCCACTCCGGCGGAGCGACGCGCCGCAGAGCGTCCAGGATCTCCTCGCGGGTGAGGGTGATGCCTGCGGGCAAGGCGACCTGGCTCTGGAGGGTCTCGGTGACGCGCGGCTCGACGACCTGTGTGTAGAGAAGGTCGTAGGCGTCGGACTCGCGGAGGATGCCCTTCACCTCTTCCAACAGGAGCGGCACTCGGTCCGAGAGGTTGATGGTGATGGAGAAGCTTGGCTGCTGGCCGGTGAGGTAAGGAGATGCCCCGTCTATCAGTACGTCAACTTGGGCCGATATCCACTCGGGCGGAAACACCGCGCGCACCGCCTCGGAAAGCCGCTCGGGGCTGGCCCGTATCCCCAGGAGAAGCTGGCCACCCGCGGCCTCCTCCACGAACGGGTCAACGAACTCGGTGAAGACGAGGTCATAGGTGTTGGACTGACGCAGCAGGCTCTGGGCCTCGTCCACGATGATAGCGGCCCGGTCGCCTAACTGTGGCTTCAGTTCGAACTCGTCGCGCTTGCCAACGATATAGACACCCAGCTGGTCCACGACCATCTCCGCCTCGCTCTGCAGCCAGTCGGCGGGCACAGCGCGGCTCATGGAAGCGGTGATCTGTTCGGTGGTCAGGCCGGAGGCGACGAGGGCGTTGGACTTTTGGGAGCCCGGGAACTTTTCGGGCGGGAGGTTGCGGGCGTCGTTGATCGAGGAGGTCAGGAGGTCGTTGAGGGCGAAGTTATAGATGTCGGCTTTGACGAGCTGTTCTTTGTAAAAGTCCGGCTCCAAGGCAGTCTGCATAACCCGGAACAGAACGAGTGTGCCTACCAGCAGGATGAAGAAAACGACCGCCAGGACGACGGCCCAAAACCTTCTAATCAAAATCACGATTCTCCACTCTAGCCCAAGTCAATACCCTTGACAACCAGCAGGCCCTGATTGACTTTCGCGCCGTCGCGCCTTAGTCTCCCCTTCGACCGAGCGCAGGCGCATGGAACGCAGGGGGTAGGCATGAAACAGACACGGCAGGGGAAGCTACGCTTCGTCGTTCCGGGAGACGACCCGCCGCAGATCCAGGGGTCGGCCCACCTGGAGCGGCTGAAGCCCTACGGCGAGGTCGTGCTGTACACCAACCGGCCCGCCACGGACGCGGAGAAGCTGGCGCGGGTCACGGACGCGGACGTCATCCTGAACACGCGGGGCGCGGTGAAGTGGCCGGGCGAGGCGTTGCGGCAATTGCCGAAGCTGCGGCTCATCGCCACCTGCTCCATCGGCACCGATATGCTCGACCTCAAGACGGCGAAGGAGTTGGGTATCACCATCTGCAACCAACCGGGGCGGACGGCCAAGATTGTGGCCGAGCACGGCTTTGCGCTGATGTTCGCCGCAGCGAAACGGGTGGCCTACCAGACGGCGCAGCTCAAACAGGGCCGGTGGGCCCGCGCCGACAACGTTTTCATCCAGGGCAAGACGCTGGGCATCGTGGGCACTGGCGCTATCGGCTCGGAGATGGCACGGCTGGGCAACGCCATCGGCATGAAGGTCATCGCATGGACGTACCACCCGACGCCGGAGCGGGCGGCCAAGCTGGGTGTGCGGTTCGTTACGCTGGAAGAGTTGCTCCGCCAGTCCGACGTGGTCAGCCTCCACGTGCGGCTCACGCCCGAAAGCAAGGGGATGCTCGGCAGGCGGGAGCTGGCGATGATGAAGCCCGGGGCGCTGCTGGTGAACGTGGCGCGCGGCGACCTGGTGGACACGGCGGCGCTGGTGGAGTCGCTGGTGTCGGGACACCTGATGGGGGCGGCGCTGGATGTGTTCGACAAGGAGCCGCTGCCGCCGGACCACCCCATCCTGAGGTGCGAGCAGGTGGTGCTGACGCCGCACATCGCCGATATGACCCCGGAAGGGGTCGAGCTGCTCAACGAGGGTGTCGTGGACAACGTCATCGCCTTCCTGGAGGGCCGGCCGCAGAACGTGGTGGTGTAGGGGCTCTCCCCCGAACACGGGGGAGGGACTTCAGGCCGGCCTGCTCGGCCTGAAGGGGTGAGGCTTGCGGCACAGCCCCTCGCCAGATGCTTCAAGCCTGCGCGGATCCCTGGGACTCCTCAAGGGAGAATACGCCGCTTCGTACAGCAAGCGGAGAGCCGTAAACATTTCTCCCTTTTCCTACCATTTCAAGGTAGAAAGGGAGCATCGCGTCCGTGGTGGTGTTCTGGGCCAAGTTCATAGAAAACTCCTCAAGGGAGAATACATGGCGTCATACCGCCATCCGTTCGTGAGAAAACGTTTCTGCCTTGGTCCCTTCAGGACCTAGTTCAAGGGAGAAAGGGAGAATCACGGTAGCTGTGGGATGACGGTAGATGCAGGGGTTTCCTCGCTTGCCGCTGCCATCGCGAGTGTCAGCAGGTGCTGCGAGGAGGGAAGCCGCTCCTGAAACGGCCGCTACCCCTGGTCAACCCGCCGGTCAGTGGTCTTCTGCCCGAAGGAGCCTCACCCTGCTACCAGACGCTCCAGGCGCCGTCCACGCGCAGGTCTTGGCCGCTGATCCAGGCGCCTGCCGGAGAGGCAAGGAGGGCGATGGCGCCCTTGAGGTCTTCGGGGACGCCGTTGCGCCGCAGGGGCGTGCGCTGCTCCAGCCGCTCCAAGAGGACGGGGTTGACGCCCGGCTTGGGTATCTGGCCCGGGCTGAGGCAGTTGACGGTGATGCCGTACTCGCCGAGCTCTGCGGCCAGGTCGCGGGTCAGGTTGACGACGCCGCCCTTGGCGGCGAAGTAGCCGATGGACGAGCGCTTGTGGCCGGGGGTGTACATCCGCTTATCGGTGCCCATGGAGCCGTGGATGGAGCCGACGGTGACGATGCGTCCGTGGCCCTGCTTGACCATGACCCTGGCGGCGGCCTGGACGCAGATGAAGGTGCTCAGGACGTTCATCTCGACCGTCTTCCAGAAGGCGTCCACCGAGCTGTCGGGGGTGTTTTCGGCGGGGACGCTGCCGCCGGCGTTGCAGATGAAGGCGTCGAGGCGGCCATGGCGCTTCACGATGGCGTCCACTAGGTCGTTGACCTGGGCCTCGACGGTCACGTCGCAGCCCGTCGCCTCGCACTTCAGGCCCCGCTGGCGGAACTCGGAGGCGACCTCCTCGCACAACTCCTTGCGGCGGCTGGCGATGACGACGGTGGCGCCCAGTTCGGCCAGCGACTCGGCCATCGCCTTGCCCAGATGGGTCCCGCCGCCGGTGACGACCGCCACGCGGCCCGTCATGTTGAACAGGTCCTGGACCTTCACGCTATAACCCCTTCTTCAGTTGTTCGTCCTGCCAGTCGTAGTCCACGTCGCCGTCGTAGAACTTGTCCGGGTTCTGGACGGCCCAAATCTGCTTACGAATGATGTAGTTGTCGGGTTCCAGGGCGACGGCCCTGCGCCACTCGGCGACGGCCTCGTCCACCTTGCCCTGGCGGTAGAGAGCCTCTCCAGCACGGAAGTGGGCGTTGGCCTGGGCGTGGCGATTGCCGGGCGCCTCCGCTGATCGCGCCACCCCGGTACCCTTGCCCGCGACCCACTGGTCGAGCAGCGCTCGGGTCTTTGGCTTGCGGACGTCGAAGGTGCCCAGTTCCCCGTACCTGAGGATGCCCTGCTCGTCGATCAGGAAGCCGTTGGGGATGGCCTTGAAGCCGTAGAGGTCTCCCAGCAGGTTCTGCTCGTCCACGACGGTCACGAACTCGGCCTTCGCCTGCCGCAGGTATGGCTCGGCCCTGCCCGCGCCATGGGCGTCCAGGGCGACCGAGAGGAGTTCGATGCCGCTGGCCCTGTGCTTCTGGTAGAACTGCTGCCAACCTGGCAACTGGCCTCTGCAGGCTCACCACGAAGCCCACATGAACAGAATGAGCCGTTTGCCGCGGTAGTCTGCGAGGCGCACCGTTCTGCCTTCGAGGGCAGGCAGGGTGAACTCCGGGGCGGGTTCGCCAACGGTGACCTTGCCGGTAACTTGTTTCACCACATCGTCCTCCTGGACTTGGGTTACGGCGGGGCCGACGGCCCCGCGGGTCAGAAGGTTCACCCAACCCCGTAGTAGCCGACGGTGACCTTGCCGTCTTCGAGCATGACAGGGGTGATGCGGTCTCCGCCGGTGAACTGCTCGACCTCGGCCCAGGCCTCTGGGTGCAGGGCAAGGTCAACCTCTTCGTACTTCGTCCCGGCGGTGTTCAGGTCGTCCTTGAGCGCCGCGGAGTAGGTGCATTCCGGGTGGGTGTAGATGAGGACTCGGTTGGGCAAATACGGCCCTCGGGTGGTGGATTGCGGTGAGCCTGGCGTGGAAGAGGGAAGAGGTTGGTGGAGATAGGGGGAGTCGAACCCCCAACCCCGGCATTGCGAACGCCGTGCTCTCCCAGTTGAGCTATATCCCCACGCTCGCCGTCTCGTCCCGATTATAGCATAGGACAAGGGTTTTTCAGTGCGGGGTATTCTTTGCGCGCGCCCGCCATGCCGCCGCTCGAACAGCCAGCCAGCAGGCGAGCACGCCGAGCAGGGCACCCATAGCGTCGTAGCCGACGTCCGCCGCCGAGCACGAGCGGCCAGGGACGAAGGCCTGGTGGAGCTCGTCGGTGCCGCCATAGACGATGGTGACTACCACCGCGGTCAAACCGGAACTTAGCACGGGGCCCTTTTGGAAACGTGCCCAAACGAAAGTAAAGGCAGCGAGGAGGGCGTAGACGGCCACATGGAACGTCGCCGGATGGACAACGGCCTTGCCGGCCACCGGCACCAACTCCTCGATCCTGGATGCCCTCCGCTCCACCTCGACGCCCGGGAAGCTGGACATGATGAAGATGGCGGCCATCCACAGCAGCACGGGAAGCCAGGCGAGGATGGCCACGGCTGTCCTGATGTTCATGGGTGACTTGGTCATTCGGGGTGGGCACATAGGGTCTTAGTGTAAACTCTTGAGTTGGCGCCTACGACACGTTAGCGCAACTATATGATGCAGCAAGGTGGAATTGATGCCCGCGATCCGCCACATGACCAGCACGAAGCAGATCACACGGGACTGGATCGAGAGAGAGCTGTTTCCGCTGTGCCACGAGTTCGACAAGCGCCGCGTCCCAGGCCAGGAGCTACGTGGCCGCGCGCTCTACTGCCTCTTCTACGAGCCAAGCTTCATCACGAGGACGTCCTTCGAGCGGGCGATGGGTCTGCTGGGCGGGCAGTGGTACCATACCGAGGACGCGTCCCAGTTCTTCCCTGTGACGACGCCCAACTTCATAGACAACGTCATCGGGGTGCTGGCGAGCCTGAGGGTGGATGTGGTTGTTCTGCGGAGCAGCGAGCGTGGGGTGATGGACCGGGCCGAGGCCGCCGACGCGCTGCCTATCGTCAACGGGGGCAGCCTGGACGACCACCCGACGCAGGCGCTGGCGGACATCCTGACCATCTCCCGCGAGCTTGGCAAGGTGGACGGCGCGCACGTGGCCATCATGGGGCGGATGGAGCACCGGAACGTGGCAGCGCTGCTGACCGGCCTAGCGACGTTCCAAGACGTGAAGGTGACGCTGGTGCCGTTCAGCGGCGACGTGGACCCTGCGGTGGTCCAGTACTGCGAGGGGCGAGGCATGAAATTCGCCAGAGCTGAGGGACATGAGGCGCTGCGCGATGCCGACGCCATCTACCTCAACAGCCCGCGCACCATCGCCCACGTACAGTTGCTCCGATCGCGCAACGCCTTCAACCTGCGGATAGACGCGAAGTTCATGTCCGTCCTGCAGCCGCACTGCATCATCCTGGACCCGATGCAGCGCAGCGGCGACTTCATCGTGGAGGTGCAGGACAAGCGGCTGGCGTTCTACCGGCAGTCGGAGAACGCGTTGGTGGTCCGGATGGCGCTGCTGAAGCAGGTGCTGGGTTAGGGCTGAGGCACAAAAGGCTGGACCGCCTCGTCCCGACTCATCGGGACGGCACGGGCCAACCCTGACGAGTCGGGGCCGAATGAGGCGATGACCCGGCCCGCCACGCGGTGGTTCACGGCCTTCTTGATGAGGACGCTGTGCCAGTCGAAGGAGAAGTCTTCCGAGGCCAGGAAGTCCTCCTGGACATCCTTCGCCAGTACGCTCTCAAGCAGGGAGTCTATCTGGCGGTCGCCGAGCACCTCATAGAGCACCCTGGCCAGGTAGCCGATGCGCAGCTCCTTGCCCAGGACGGCCTTCCAGCCCTTCTCATACTCCCTCAGCATGCGGGCCGAGAAGTCGCCGCGGGCGATGGCGCCGCCCGCGGTCTTGACGGCGATCTCGCCGGACAGGAGGGCGTAGTAGATGCCGCCGCCGGTGGTCGGCTTGGCCAGGCCTGCGGCGTCGCCGACGACCAGCACGCGCTCCGCGTAGGTCTTCGGCAGCGGCCTGACCGGGATGCCCCAATTCTGTGGCTTCTTGACGGCCGCGCGCACCTTGCCCGACTTCTGAAGACTGGACACGAACTCCGGCAAGTGGCCGTTCAGTTTCTTGCGGGTCGCGATGCCGACGAGCGCGCGGGAGTCGGCCAGCGGCACGAGCCAGCCGAACGACCCCGGCGCGACGGCATTGCCGAGATAGACCTCGGTCTCCTCGACGCCTGCTGTCTCCACTTCGACCTGGGAGCCAATCATCGCGTTGCCGTGGCCGCCGCCCGCCAGGCCGGCCATCTTCACCAATGGGGAGGCGAAGCCGCTGGCGAGGATGAGCAGACGGCCCTGAAGCACGTCGCGGCTGGCTTGGTATTCGGTCTGGATGGCGACGCCCCTGTCGCTGAGCTGGATGCCCGTCACCTTGGGACCAAGGAGGTAGGTGGCGCCCGCTTGTTGGGCCTGAGCGGCGATGGAGGAGACGAAAGAGACGCGGTTGACGATGTAGGCTTGGGGGCGCGTCTTCGCGAGCTTGAAACGCTTCCCCGATGGAGAGACCAGTGTGGCAGAATTGGCAGCGCGGTAGATGTCGCCGGGGTTCACGGGATAGCGGGCCATGCACTCGCGGCCGACGATGCCGGTGCAGAGTTTGTCGCCGATGTTCTGCCGCCAATCAACGACACATGCCCGGTGGCCTGCTTCGGCCAGCCGGAGGGCCGCCAGGTTCCCAGCGGGGCCTGCGCCGACTACGATAGCGTCGTACAACACGCGAAGGTGGCTCCCAGGTAGCGAGAGGATGGAATGCCGAGGCACGATAGTACCTCACCAGCGCACATAGCTGCAACATGAACGAGACGCGAAAAGCGGTCACGTGTTTCCTCTGGCACGACGGCCGCCTACGCTCAAGGAGGCGGATGAATACCTATGCAAGACGTTGAAGCCCGCATCGAGGCGATAAGGCTAGACCGCGAGCACGGGTCGGCGTGGCTGACGGCCGAGGGCCTCATGCTGCTGGGCGAGATTGCGGCTGAGATGGGCGCAGAAGAAGGGTGGGCGGAACAGCTTGAATCGCTGGCGGGTCGGATCTCGGGCGCGAAGCCGGTGATGGCAGGGCTGGGCAACGGGGTCGAGCGGCTGGCATCGGAGCTGATAGGGCTCGGGCCGGATGCAGGGAAGAGGTCCGCGCGGTGGGTCGCGCAGGAGCACGTGCTGACGCTGCGCGAGGCCTCGGAGGGGGCAGCGCGCCGCGCGGCGGGGCTGGTGAAGGTTGGCGCCGTGGTGGCGACATGCAGCTACGGCTCGGCGATAATGAGGTTGTGCAAGCATGCGGTGGAGGCCAGAAAACAGCCGCGCATCGTGGTGTTGGAAACGAATCCTGAGCCAGCGGCCTACGGACGGCGGCTGGCGGTGGAGCTTGGCGAGAGGGGTGTCTCCACCGAGGTCGTGGACGCGGCAGGGTTGGCTGCTGCAGGCGGCATCCAAGCTGGCTTCATCGGCGCCGATGCAGTGACGACCAAGTACGTCGTCAACGGCACGCCGAGCCTAGAGCTGGCGAAGGCCGCCCAGGGGAGGTTCCCGATGTACGCGGTGTGTGAGTCGGTCAAACTCATTCGGGACGTACCGGCGGAGGCGGGGTACGAAGAGGTGCCGCTGGAGATGTTCGTTGGGGTGGTGACGGAGGGCAGGTTGCTGACCCCCGCCGACGTCCGGCGGCTGCTGGTATTCTAGGCTGGCCCGGATAGGCTCTTGAAGGCCTCGTCGGTCTTGGCGGCCATGACGAAGTCGTTGCGGTGCAGCCCCTTGATCTTGTGGGTCCACCACACGACGCGGACGCGGCCCCATTCGACCACGAGCATGGGGTGATGGTCTTCTTCCTCCGCCAGCGCGCCGACCTCGTTGGCGAATGCCAGGGCGGAGGCGAAATCGTCGAAGCGGAAAGTGCGCTCCAGCCGGTCAATGCCGTCGGCCTGGGTGATGGCCCACTCGGGCACCTGCGGCCGGAACTCGGCGACCTCCTCGGGAGTCACCCGCGGGGAGCCTGCGCGACATGCCACGCACTTTTGCTTCACCAGTCGCATCGTTGGCCTCCTTCCGAGGGTCGCGCTCGGGAGGCATGGTAGCATATGGGGCCATCTGCCCATGCCGTTGAGCGAGAGGTGAGAGCGATGAAGCCGCTGGAGACCCGACAGATAGGGAAGACCGGCCTGAAGGTGACGGTGCTCGGCCTGGGCGGAGCCGCCCTTGGCGGACTGTACGCCGACGTGCCCGCCAAGGCAGCCTCCGACTCGGTGCGCCGGGCGCTGGACCTGGGGATACGCTACATAGACACAGCGCCGCAGTACGGGTATGGCAAGAGCGAGATGTTCATCGGCGAGGCGCTGCGCGGGGTCAAACGGGACAGCTTCGTCATCTCGACCAAGGTGGGCAGAGTGCTGGAGCCGGTGCGAGGCAAGCGTACCCGTACCTACGCGGACGACACGTTCAAGAACCTGCCTCCGTTCCAGCCGCGCTTCGACGACACCCGGAAAGGGGTGCTCAAGTCCCTGGACGACAGTCTCAAGCGGCTCAAGCTGGACAGAGCCGACATCGTGCTCATCCACGACCCCAACGAGCGGTGGCACCAGTATGACCGGATCATCGGGGAAGCGTATCCGACGCTGGCGGAGCTGCGCTCCCAGAGCAAGGTGAAGGCCATCGGGTGCGGCCTGAACCACGCGGGGGACGCCGAGCCGTTCATACGGGACGGGGAGTTCGACTGCTTCCTTATCGCGGGGCGCTACACATTGCTGGAGCACTCGGCCTTGTGGGACGTGTTGCCGCTCTGCCAGAAGAAGGGCATCAGCGTCATCCTCGGCGGGCCGTACAACAGCGGTGTGCTAGCTTCGGACCTGTCCGAGGGGGCCAAGTTCCACTACCTCAACGCGCCGTACCACGTGCTCGCCAAGGCGCAGCGCATCAAGGCGGTCTGCGACCGCTACCGCGTGCCGCTCAAGGCGGCGGCGCTCCAGTTCGGTCTGGCCCACCCTGCGGTGGCCGCGACCATCCCCGGCGCAAGGACGCCAGATGAGGTGGAGGACAACGTGCGTATGGTGCAGCACCCTATCCCACGCGATCTGTGGGCCGAGTTGAAGCACGAGGACCTCATCCCCGAGCAGGCGCCCACGCCGAAGTAGGCCGGGCACGCGGCATGCTGTCGCTCCCTCTATGCCGCCTGCTATAATCGCGGCTATGCGTTCCGATTGTGTCGTGAAAGCGTTCCGCTCTTGGTAGGCCCTTCGTCCCTCAAGCAACTCACAGGCATTCCGCACCTCGCGTCCCTCCAGTACCGCGACTTCCGCTACACGTGGATAGGCAATATGTTCGCGGGCGCGGGCATGTGGGCGCTGCTGGTGGCCGTCTCCTGGTGGACGCTGAACGATTCGGACTCGTCCGGCTGGGTCGGCGTGACGACCTTCGCTGCGATGCTGCCCTTTCTGGTCGTGTCGCCGGTCGCGGGACTGCTGGCCGACCGGCTGAACCGGCGAAACCTTGCCGCGATATGCTTCACCGGAGAGGCGGCCGTGGCCGCAACGCTGGCCGCCCTGGTGTTGACCGGCGCCGTCGAGATCTGGCACGTTGCCATACTCGCCTTCGTGGCTGGGGCGTTCCGGAGCACGTCGGAGCCGTCGGTCCAGGCCCTCATCCCCAACCAGGTCCCGCAGCACAACTTGCTCAACGCCATCACCCTCTTCGCCATGACCCGCCACGGCGCCCGTTTCTTCGGGTTGCTGATCGCATCACCACTTCTAGCCTGGGACTCCGTAGGCGTGGAGGGTGTTCTGGTATTCAGCGCCGTCCTGTACGCCTGCGCCGCCTTCTTCATGATGCGCGGCCTTACCATTTCGAGCGGCGACGGCAGGACACAGCAATCTCCGTTGCAAGGCATGGTGGAGGGGCTGAAGTATATCTATAGCAACCAGATCATCGCCATCTTCATCCTCGTCGTGGCCTTCCACTGCGCCCTCGTCATGTCCTACGACTCGGTCACGCCCATCTTCTCCCGTGAGCAGCTCGGCGCCACCGACGGTTCCTTCCTCGGGTACCTCGTCATGGGGTTCGGCGCAGGGTCGCTCATTGGCACCCTGCTCGTCGCGGGTGTGCGAGCGGAGAAGCTGAAGGGCCAGCTGATGGTCTGGACTGGGCTTGCCAGCGGCATCGCCCCCATCCTGCTCGCTACGATGGGCAATATCGTTCCGGCGGTCTTCTTCGCGGCGGCGATGGGTGCGGCCCAGGCCACCTTCATGGCCATCACGAACGCCTATGTCCTCTCCATCTCGCCGGACAGGCTCCGGGGCCGCATCGCCAGCCTGTATGTGCTCCATGCCGGCGGCATCATGGCCTTCGCCAATCTTGGCTACGGCTTCCTGGCCGACACCGTGAATGCCCCGGTAATCTTCTACGCCACCTCGGTAGCCTTCCTGGCCATCCTGCTTAGCCTCGTACTGGCTCAACCTATCCTGCGCCGTGTCTATCGCACCGGCGAGGTCGCCGCCGCCTAGCTCCTCATGAAGGTACGCAAGGCCGTCGTCCCCGCCGCCGGATTCGGCACCCGCTTCCTGCCCGTCACCCGGTCCGTCCCCAAGGTCCTCCTTCCCATCCTCGACACGCCCTCGGTGCACTACATCGTGCAGGAGGCGGCCCTCGCGGGCATCGTGGAGATCATCATGGTCATCTCCGAGGGGCAGGAGGCCATCTCCCGCTACTTCCGACGGATGCCGAAGCTGGAGAACGCCCTTCGCAAGCGCGGCCAGACCGAATTGCTTCAGCGCATGGAGGCCATCCCCGACATGGCGACCATCCGCTACGTGCACCAGATGCAACCCCTCGGGCTGGGGCATGCCGTGTCAACGGCCAGGGACATCGTCGGCGACGAGCCGTTCGCGGTCTTTCTCCCCGACGACCTTATCTGGAGCGAGAAGCCGACCATCGGCAGTATGATCGAGGTCTTCGAACGGGTGGGGGCGAGCGTCATCGCGGTCCGCGAAGTGCCGAGGGAGCAGGTATCGAGCCTGGGCGTCATAGACCCGGAGCCGGCGGGCGACCGGCTCTACCGCATCCGGCGGATGGTGGAGAAGCCGAAGCCAGAGGATGCGCCGTCCAACCTGGGAATCGTCGGGCGGTACGTGCTGACGCCTCAGGTCTTCGACGAACTGGCCCGCGGCAGGCCCGGCGCGATAGGGGAGATACAGCTCACCGACGCCCTGGACGCCGTGGCGCGCAGTCAGGGGGCCTACGCGTACCGGTTCCCCGGTATGCACTTCGATGTCGGGGTGCCCGCCGGGCTGCTGAAGGCGTCTGCTCATGTGGCGATGCAGCGCAAGGACGTAGCCCCGAGTGTGCGGGAGTGGCTCCGCGACCTAGCGGAGGGCCGGCCGAGCCGTTGACACGCCGCAGACGGCGTGGGTACCATGTGCTGCCGCGGGAGTGGAGGCATCCACCGAAGCGGCCATTGACATCGTCCTAGGAGGCACTGGATGACGACGAAGGCTGGAAGCGACCTGTTCAACGTCGAAGCGTGGCAGCACTCCCTGGCTGAGTTCATCGTGACGCTGCTGTTCATCTTCATCGGCGGCGGTGCGGTGGTCGCCAGCGGCATCGCCAGCGGCGGTGCTCTGGATACGGGCCGGCTGGTCGCCATCGCCCTCGCGCATGGCCTCGCCATCGCCTTGCTGGTCTTCGCGACGGCGAACGTCTCCGGGGGCCACATCAACCCCGCGGTCACCTTCTCCATGGTCGTCACCCGCAAGATCAGCATGACTAAGGGGGCCATGTACGTCGCGGCCCAGCTTACGGGGGCCATCATCGGCGCGCTGCTCCTCATGGTCGTTTCTCCCGATGCGGTGGAAGGCAACCTCGGCGCTCATGGGCTCGGGAACGGCATCACGGCAGCCATGGGCCTCCTCGTCGAGATCATCCTGACCTTCGTCCTCGTCTTCACGGTCTTCATGACCGCCGTGGACCGCAGGGGCGCCGGCAACCTGGCGCCGTTGGCCATCGGCTTCTCCATCCTGGTCATCCACCTTGTTGCCGTTCCCTTGACCGGCGCGGGCGTCAACCCGGCGCGCAGCCTCGGCCCCGCCGTGGCCGCGGGCGCGTGGGCGGACCACTGGATCTACTGGGTCGGGCCGCTCATCGGCGCGACTCTGGCTGGCCTGGTGCACCAGTTCCTTCTCAGTCCACGAAAAGGAAAGAATGGGACAGGGTAGAGTCCTCCTCGTCAGCACGAATCTCTTCTTCGTGCCACGCATCCACGGCGCGGCGGCGGCCAATGGCCTGGGCCTGAGGATGACCACCAGCGAGGCCGACTTTTGGAAGGCCTACGCCGAAGGCGACGTGTCGCTCATCCTGGTGGACCTGGAGGGGGAGAAGGGCCTGTGGACGAAAGTGGTCTCTGGACTGAAGCCCGAGAGGAAGGCCGTCACCAAGGTCATCGCCTTCGGCCCGCACGCTGACGTGGCGCTGCTTGAAGAGGCGAGGGCTCTGGGCTGTGACCAGGTCCTTTCCAAGAACCAGTTCAATAAGGACCTGGCAAAGGTGTTGAAGCCGGGCTAGGCGGCCTTGGCGCCCCGGCCGGTCAGCCAGTCGAGGACGTGCATGGTGGCGCGGCAGTCGTCCTCGTTGTAGGTCAGGATCTTCTGCTTTGCCTCGTCGTCCGCACCGCCGGAGCCGGTGTAGCGCGAGTACAGCGCCACCGATGCCATCGCGTCCACGTCATCCTGGCGCCACGCGAACCCCAGATGCCGTGCGATGGGCTTCAACCCCTCGCCTTGCGTGGGGAACGCGAAGGCGCCCGTCGCCACCTTCCGCAAATCAACCAGCCTTCCGAACACGTCCGACTGCCTGGTTTCGTCCACCTCGTACTTCAGGGCCATCTTGCTCAGATGGATGCGTTCGTAGTCGCTCCAGTGATAGAACACGGCGTCGTCCAGGGAAGCAGCCCAGTCGAAGAACTCGCGGAGATTCTGGCCTTCGCCGTCCGGCCCATCGGCGAAGAAGGGGACGAAGCTGGGCGCGTCGTTCTCCCGCACCACGTTGCCGATGAGGTAGTTCACGATATCCGGCCCCCCGTCCGCCATCTCCGGTAGTGAGCCTTCAAGGTCGAGGAACACCTGAGTCCGGCCGGCGGACACTCTCGGCATCGGCCCGCGCGGCACCACGGCGCCGCTCACGAGAGCCCTGGCCGAAGTCAGGAACCGCCTTGCCTTCGCGTCCCCGATGCCCTTGATGCGGTTCAAGCGCTCCTCATCCGCCGATGCTAGGTCTGCCACCGTGTCGATGCCGACGGCGGCCAGCAGCGCGCGGGTGCTGTCGCCGACCCCCGAAACAAGCGACACGTCGTTGGCCGCGAGCGCCAGGCCGTTCACGTAGCCCTCCCACGGCCACTTGGCCGCGCCGTAGCACGGGACGATCCGCTCTCCGTGAGCGATAGCCCGCATGGAGGCTAACGTGGCTGCTAGCGGGGTCTCCACGTCTGCCATGGCGACCCGCTCCGTCTGGAAGTCTCGGTTAACGATGGCGAACTCGGCAGGCTCATAGCCCTGTACCCGGCCTAAGAGCCGGTTATAGAGTGCTGCCTGGAGCCGGTGCGAACGCTTGATGTTCTTGGCCGATTTGATCTCCACGACCTGGTAGGAGTAGTCCCCGAACGTGGATGGCACACCGTCCACCCGCACCAGCAGGTCGGGCCGTCCCTGGATGCCCAGCGGCCAGCAGAGCAGGGGCATGTTGGCCATGGCCGATGTTCCCTTCGCCATCAGCGCCAGCGTCTTCCGGAAGCCCTCCAGCTCGTTGGCGAACACCTCCTGCGCAGCCCGGCCGACGAGCCGCGAGGTCACATCGCTCTGGTGGCTGTGGCCGTAGTTGAGTAAGAGTTGCTGGAAGTCGTTCATGGGGTCCATGGCCGTCTCTGGCGCGAACAAGTCGCACCAGTAGGTGACTGGCGATGAGACGAACTTCTCGACGTCGTCGGCCTTGATGCGGGGCGTGACGCCCTCGGCCGTCATCGAACGAAAGACGCTTTCAACGCTCATCACGCAGGCCCGTCGTGGCTATTACCATTACGTTGCTGTAGAACGGAACGTCGGGGTTTACGGGTTCGACGCGGGTGAATAGAAGCTCGTAGCCTGTGGTCCTAAACAAGTGAGGGTAATTATGACTGAAGGCAGTATTGCCCCTCGGGCGCGACTCAGTTTCTCTATCCAGATCCATGTTGACGGGCTCAGCTATAGCGAAGGCAGCCTGACGGTTTTTGTCGCGCACCAGTATCAGTAGACTAGTTAGCTCTTTTTGTGTGAAGTATTCAAAAGTACCCCACGATATCAAAATAGTGCCATTTTCTAAGTGCTGACTGAGCCATTCATGCACTTCGGCACATACATACTCCAGGCTTCGGCCAGGTGTTCTCTCTCTCTCTGTTGTTGTCAATCTGGACAGCGTTTATGTCGAGGCCGATGAATCTTTCTATTCGAGACAGTTTCGAGTAAAAGAGTTCAAGAAATAGTCCATGGCCAGTTCCAATTTCGACTACCTCCCTAGACTGCGGATGCTTGTCTGAGAACTTAGAGACCTCCGACACAAAATGGCCTCTGTTGGTGAGAAGCGTCTTCGAGTCGGTGTATAGACTCGATCTTAGCTGGTGCCACTTTCTGCCGGCAATACTACCCCAGACTAGCTCTCGATTGAGTTGCCTGATCTGCTCTTCCGACCTTGAGTAGTAGTAAAGATTGAGTTGCCTGGACCAAAACCTTCGCCAGTGCGAGGGTGACTTGCTCCCTGTCAATAAAGGCGCCCATATCCGTACGGCAAGTGGCTTGGGTAGTAAACCAACTAAGATGTTAGCTCTTACTATCGCTGGCGGATGCTTGGACACTTTGTACCAGGCTTTCTTGGCAAGCTTCTTCAGCATACTTTCCCTCCAATACAGTAAGCTCAGGTCCCCAGGCTCTCGTCGAGCACTTCGAGCAGGTCACGGGCCTGCTTCTTGCCCTCCAATCCCTTGCTGCCGATGCCCTCGGTGAACATTTGCAAGCAGAATGGACAGGACACGCCGACGGTGTCGGCGTCCGTTTCGAGGAACTGGCCGGTGCGCATGTGGTTCACCCGCGTGCCGCGGCTCTCTTCGACCCACATGTGGCCTCCGCCAGCACCGCAGCAGAAGCCGCGCTCGCGCCGCCGCTCCATCTCTACGAGCCGCACGCCAGGGATGGCGGACGCGATGCGGCGCGGGGCGTCGTACACGCCGTTCTGCCGGCCGAGGTAGCAGGAGTCGTGGTAGGCGACTGCGGCCTCGACAGGGACGGCGGGCTTGAGCTTGCCCTGGCCTATCAGTTCCGCCACGAACTCGCTGTAGTGGACGACCTCGAACAGGCCGCCCAGGTGGGGGTACTCGTTCTTCATCACGTTGAAGCAGTGAGGGCAGAGGGTCAGCACTTTCCGGACATTGTACCGTCGGAGGGTCTCGATGTTCTGCTTGGCCATAATCTGGTAGAGGTATTCGTTGCCCATGCGCCGCGCTGGGTCGCCGGTGCAGCCCTCCTCGTCGCCCAGGATGGCGAAGTCCACTCCGGCCCGCTGGAGCACCCGCGCCATGGAGCGCGCGACGGCCTGGCTGCGCTTCTCCAACGCAGCGGTGCACCCGACCCAGAGGAGCACCCCGGCCTGGGGGTGTTCCGCCAGGGTATTGACGCCAAGGCCTTCGGCCCAAGTGGTGCGGGTGAAGGTAGTACCCCGCCAGGGGTGGCCGCGCTGCTCCATGCTCTGCAACGCGCTGCGGGCTGAGTCGGGCATTTCCGCCTTGTCCATCACGAGGTGACGGCGTACGTCCACGATGGTCTGCACATGCTCCACCCCCACCGGGCACTCCTGGACGCATGCGCCGCAGGTCAGACAGTCCCAGACCGCCTCCGGCTGGACCCAGCGGCCCAGCAGAGGCTTTGCCTCCTGCTCGTCGCGGCCCTTCGCCAGGGCCGGACCGGTCTCTAATAAGTGCTCCTTCAGGTTCTCGACGATGTGCATGGGAGAAAGGATCTTTCCGCTCAGGCTGGCGGGGCAGGCTTCGGTGCAGCGGCCGCAGACGGCGCAGGCGTAGCCGTCTAGCAGCTCCTTCCAGGTGAAGTCCTGGACCCGCGACGCGCCGAACTGCTCCGCCGTCTCCAGGTCTGTGGGTGTGCTCAGCGCCCCCCGCGGTTCCAGCGGGCGCATGAAGAAGCTGACGGGCGCTCCCAGGATGTGCATGTGTTTGGACAGCGGGATATAGATGGCGAAGCCCAGGATGATGCCGAGGTGGAGCCACCAGAACAGGCCATGCAGCCCGTTGGCGATGTCCCGTGGCAAGCCCGCCTCGGCCATCAGCCGGCCGATGGCCCCGCCGATGGGTGACGCTGCCTCGGGGCCGGTGCCGCCTGCCGCGACGTGGAACGCCCCAGCCAGCAGCGTGGCCACCATCAGCGAGGCGATGAGGAGGAGGATGACGGCGGCCTCGGGCCGTTGGGTGAGGTCGAAGCGCAGCCGGCGTGGTCTTGCCACCCACCGCCGCGCCGCCGCCCAGGCCAGCACTGCCAGGAACGCGGCCACCAGGACTTCCAGATACCAGACGAAGACCTTCACGCCGGTCGGGGAGAGGAGCTTGGACGAGAAGGGATGCCAAGCCGAGTCGCCGTAGATGAAGATGAGGTAGCTGAGGAAGAAGGAGATGAAGCCCCAGAAGATGAAGAAGTGGGCCAAGCCGGCCCTGTCCCGTAGTGAGACGCTCTGGAGCACCTTCCGCTGGCCGAACACTGACGGCAAAGCGCCGACGAGCCGCTTCAAGGGCTGGTCGAACCGAATGGATGGTCTCCCCAGCAGAATCAGCCTGACTGCACGCTGGTACAGGACGATACCTGCCGCCGTGAATGCCAGCGCAGACAGAACGTACGCGCCGACCCAGACGGGGAGGGCTCCGAACAGGTTTTCCGGCGGTGCCATCCGCGGCTAGCCGCGGGACACGACGAGGATGGTCGCGGCCGTGGCCAGCCAGCCGAGGATGCACACGATGAGGGGCAGGTCCGTCACGACGATGTCCTCGGGGTTCTCGCCCAGGTTGCGGGCATGAACGAGGTATAGGTAGCGGAAAAGACCATAGACGACGAAGGGGATGGTGAGCATCATGGCGTGGTTGCCGGGGAGGTTCGGCGCGGTGAAGGTGTAGAGCGTGTAGGCCACCAGCGTTGAGGGCGCGACGACGGCGATGAACTGGTCAACCAGGCTCTTGGTGTAGTGTTCCAGCGACTCCCGCTGGCCCGCAGCCTCGTCCCCCGCCCTTTCTAGCTCGCTGCGCCGCTTCCCCAGGGCGATGAGGAGCGCCCCCAGTCCCGTGACGATATAGAGCCACGGCGAGATGGGCACCGCGAGCACCGCCGCGCCGGCCACCGCCCTCAGCACGAAGCCGCCGCTGATGGAGAAGACATCGAGCAGCACTAGGCGTTTCAGCCATACTGTGTAGGCCAACATCAACGCGAGGTAGCCTGCTGCCACACCGCCGAAGGAAGGCGAGAGAAGGAATGACAGGGCGAGGCTTCCGGCCACCAGGAGGCCCGCGACAACCAGGGCCAGCGACGGGGCCAGCCGTCCCGACGCGATGGGCCGTCGGCGCTTCTTGGGGTGCGCCCGGTCCTTGTCAGCGTCGAACACGTCATTGACGAGATACACGGCCCCGGTCAGCGCGGAGAACAGGAGGAACGCCAGCGTCGCCCGGCCAAGCAGTGGAAGGAACGCTGTAGGCTCGCTGAGGTCCCATGCCTCCTGGATGGTGAAGAAGAGGGCGAAATAGACGATGAGGTTCTTCGTCCACTGTTTGGGACGGATGCCCTCGACGACTGCTTTGACCGTGCTCAAAAGGGCCGGTTCCGCTACCTGACCGGCTTCACGCTCCATGAAGACGATGATAAGGCCGTTTGGGGGAAGGGGTCAATCAAGCTTGGGTCGTTTTGTGCCGTTGACAAGGGCATGGAGCGTCCCTTACCATGAGTTAGCAGTCTTGAAAAAGGACTGCTAACTCTTGCCCGTCGAAATGCGCATCGCGCCATGTCCATGCCGCGGAACGTTGAAAGGAGGGTCTCAACCGATGGCGGTAGCAAAGAAGGAAGCTAAGACTGGCTTCAAGCCTATGGGCAACCGCGTGGTCATCCGCCCCAACGAGCAGAAGGAGCAGGTGAGCGCTGGTGGCATCTATATCCCTGACACGGCGAAGGAAAAGCCCCAGGAAGGCACGGTGGTCGCCGTCGGCCCCGGTAAGCTCAACGATGACGGCACCCGCACGCCGATGGAGGTCGCCGTGGGCGACACGGTCGTATTCTCCAAATTCGCGGGTACCGAGTACAAGGAAGGCGACATCGAGTACCTGGTCGTTCGCGAGGACGATATCCTGTTCAAGCGGTAGTCCGCACCTACACCAGTGAACGAATGAAGGAGGAGTACATTGCCTAAGCAGTTGAAGTTCGGCGAAGACGGCCGCTCGGCTATGAAGCGCGGCATCGACAAGCTGGCCGACACGGTCAGCGTCACCCTGGGCCCCAAGGGCCGCAACGTGGTCCTGGACAAGAAGTTCGGCCCGCCCCAGGTCATCTCCGATGGCGTCACCATCGCCAAGGAGATCGAACTGGAAGACCCGTTCGAGAATATGGGCGCGCAGCTCCTGAAAGAGGCTGCCTCCAAGACGAACGACGTGGCCGGTGACGGAACCACGACGGCTACCATGCTGGCCCAGGCCATCATCCACGAGGGGTTCAAGAACATCGCAGCGGGCGCCAACCCTATGGCTCTCAAGCGCGGCATGGACAAGGCCGTTACTGCCGTCAAAGAGTCCGTGAGCAAGATGGCTACCCCCGTCGAGGGAAAGAAGCAGATCGCCCAAGTGGCATCCCTCTCCGCCCATGACGAGGCGATGGGCAACCTTATCGCCGAGGTCATGGAGAAGGTCGGCAAGGACGGCGTCATCACCGTTGAAGAGGGCAAGGGCCTGAACTACGAGCAGGAGTACGTCGAGGGGATGCAGATTGACCGGGGCTACGTCTCCCCGTACTTCATCACCAACGCCGAGCGGATGGAAGCCACTATCGAGGACCCGCTCATCCTCATCACCGACAAGAAGGTCTCCGCCATCGCCGATATCCTCCCCGCCTTGGAGACCATGCTCAAGGCGAGCAAGAACATCGTCCTGGTGACCGAAGACCTCGAAGGCGAAGCGCTGGCGACCCTCGTGGTCAACAAACTGCGCGGGACGCTGAACTGCATCGCGGTGAAGGCGCCTGGGTTCGGCGACCGGCGCAAGGCGATGCTGGAAGACATGGCCATCCTGACGGGCGGCAAGGTCATCAGCGAGGAGACGGGCCGCAAGCTCGACTCCATCCGCATCGAGGACCTGGGTCGCTGCCGGAAGGTCGTCTCCAACAAAGAGGAGACCACCTTCGTGGACGGCGCCGGCACCGATGCCGCCATCAAAGGGCGCATCAAACAGATCCGTGCCCAGATCGAGGAGACAACCTCCGACTACGACCGCGAGAAGCTGCAGGAGCGGCTGGCCAAGCTGTCCGGCGGCGTCGCCATCATCAAGGTCGGGGCCGCGACCGAGGTCGAGTTGAAGGAGAAGAAAAACCGCATCGAGGACGCGCTGTCGGCTACCCGAGCCGCGGTGGAAGAGGGCATCGTGCCGGGCGGCGGCGTCGCCCTGGTTCGCGCCCGCTCCGCCATCGAGAAACTGAAGCTGGAGGGAGACGAGGCCACCGGTGCGAGTATCCTGGGCCACGCGCTCCAGGTGCCCATGAAGGTCATCGCCCGCAACTCCGGCGCCGCTGGTGACGTCATCCTGGCCGAGACCGTAAAGAGCCAGGGCGACTGGGGCTACGACGCCGACGCGGGCGAGTTCACGAACCTGCTCAAGCGCGGCATCATGGATCCGGCGAAGGTCACCCGTTCCGCCCTGGAGAACGCGGCGAGCGTCGCAGGCATGGTGCTCACCACGGAGTCACTGGTGACGGACATCAAAGAGAAGGAGCCGGCGATGCCGGCCGCTCCGCCCCCCATGGATTACTAGGCCAAGCAAACAGCAGCTAGTTAGAGGGGGCGTCCCAACTTGTTGGGACGCCCCCTCTGTTTTCCCTTCAACTCCTTCTCCGGAACCTTGAAGCGTCAGCCTTGCGGCGTCCTATAATACCCCCACGCCGTTATCGCGCCGGGAGCCGTGTTGTTCACCCACCTACATGTCCACACCGAGTACAGCCTGCTGGACGGGCTGTGCCGCATCGAGCCGATGGTGCAGCGCGCCAAGGAACTGGGTATGGAGGCGCTGGCCATCACTGACCACGGCGGTCTGTATGGTGCCGTAACTTTCTACCAGGCCGCCAAAGCCGCAGGTATCAAGCCCATCATCGGCTGCGAGATGTATGTCGCCCAGGCCAGCCGTCACGCGCGCACCAGCGAGGCGAAGAACCCGTATCACCTCACCGTCCTGGCCCGCAATGAGAAGGGCTACAAGAACCTCGTCAAGCTGGTCACGAAGGCCCACCTGGAGGGGTTCTACTACAAGCCACGGGTGGACCGCGAACTGTTGGAACAGTACCACGAGGGCCTCATCGTCCTGTCGGGCTGCCCCAGTGCCGAGGTGCCGCATCTTGTGGCGTCGGGACGTATCGAGGAGGCAAAGGCTGCTGCAACCTGGTACCGTGAGCGGTTCGACGGGTACTACCTGGAGGTCATGCGCCACGGCGGTGTCCCCGAGCTGCCCGCCATCAACGAAGGGTTGATGCGTCTGCACCAAGAGACCAAGTTGCCCCTCGTTGCCACGAACGACGCCCACTATGTCCGCCGCGAGGATGCGGGACTCCAAGACATCCTCATCTGTATCCATACCAACACGAACATCCTGGACGAGAAACGGCTGCGGATGGAGGAGGACTCGTACTACCTCAAGAGTCCGCAAGAGATGGCCGAGCTATACGCCGACCTGCCCGAGGCGGTGCGCAACACCCAGGCCGTGGCCGACATGTGCGACATCACCCTCGACCTGTCCCAGCGGCTTCCCGAGTACCCAGTACCCGCAGGGATGACCGCAGACGAATACCTCGCCAAGCTGTGCTGGGAGGGCCTGCGGCGCCGTCTGTCCGGCGTCACATCCGAGGAGGAGAAGCGGCTCGCCTATGAACTGGAGGTCATCAGGCAGACCCGTTTCGCTAACTATTTCCTCGTCGTATGGGACATCGCGCGGTTCGTCCGAGAGCGCGAGATCTACTTCGCCGTCCGCGGGAGCGCCGCCGCTAGCCTGGTGTTGTACTGCCTCGGCGTCACCGATGTGAACCCGCTGCCGTACCGCCTGGTCTTCGAGCGGTTCCTGAATGTCGAGCGGCGAGAGATGCCCGATATCGACATGGACTTCCAGGACGACCGGCGCGACGAGGTCATCAACTACGTCACGGCCAAGTACGGTCGCGACCACGTTGCCCAAATCATCACCTTCGGCACCCTGGGCGCCCGCGCCTCCATCCGCGACGTGGGCCGCGCGCTGGCGATGCCGTACGCCGATGTGGACCGCGTCGCCAAACTGGTGCCTTTCCGGCTGCACATCACCCTAGAGGACGCCATCGCCACGACACCCGAACTGGCCGAGATGTACCAGGCCGACGAAATCATCCGCAAGCTGGTGGACACCGCCCGCGGGCTGGAGGGCCTCGTCCGCCACTCGAGCACCCATGCGGCAGGCGTCGTCATCTCCAAGGAGCCGCTGGACGAGTACGTCCCGCTCCAACGGCCGGTCAAGGGCGACGACCAGTCGGTCACCATGACCCAGTACGCGATGGACCCCATCGCCACACTGGGCCTACTCAAGATGGACTTCCTCGGTCTGGCGAACCTGTCCATCCTGGCTAAAGCCCTCAAGCTCATCGAGAAGACGCGAGGTGTCCTGCTCAACCTGCGGGACATCCCGCTGGACGACGCCAAGACGTTCGAGATGCTCTCGCGGGGCGAGACGGCCGGCATCTTCCAGATCGAGGGTGCGGGTATGACCCGCCACATCAAGGAGCTGAAGCCCAGTTCATTGGGCGACGTGGCCGCCATGATTGCCCTTTACCGGCCCGGTCCGATGGAGCACATCACGACCTTCATTGATGCGAAGCACGGCCGGACGCAGCCCAATTATCCACATCCTGCCCTGAAGGATATCCTGGAGGAGACCTACGGCGTCATCGTCTATCAAGACCAGGTGTTGCACATCGTCCGCGCCTTCGCTGGCTACTCCCTCGGCGAGGCCGACAAAGTCCGCAAAGCTATGGGTAAGAAGATCCCAGAAATCATGGCCGCCGAAAAGGAGAAGTTCATCAAGGGAGCGCTGAAACAGGGCTACAGCTTAGACTTGGCGGAGCGTATCTTCGCGCTCATCGAGCCGTTCGCCGGCTATGCCTTCAACAAGGCCCATAGCGTGAGCTATGCCCTCATCTCCTATTGGACCGCCTACCTCAAGGCCAACTACACCGGCGAGTATATGGTGTCGTTGCTCAATGCTTATGTCGGCAACGCGGACAAGGTGACGGGCGTTGTCGCAGAGTGTGGCCGATTGCACATCCCTGTCTTACTGCCCGACATCAATAGCAGCGAGGCGCTGTTCTCGCTCCAATCCTTAGAGAGTAAGCCCGCAATCCGATTCGGGTTGGCGACGGTGAAGAATGTCGGCGAGACCGCGATCAAACAGGTCATCGAGGCAAGGGCGCAGAAAGGAACGTTCCCGTCGCTGGAACACGCCTGCCGCGACGCAGAATTTGGCTCGGTCAACCGCAAGGCGCTCGAAAGCCTCGTCAAAGCCGGTGCATTTGACCGCTTCGGCGACCGCGGCGCGATGCTCACCGTACTCGACCGTATCCTGGGCCTGTCGCAGAGCGAGGCCCGGATGCGTGCATCAGGGCAGTCTTCGATGTTCGACCTGTTCGGTGAGTCGGTGCCCACGCCGCTGGCGAGCATCGCCCTGCCGCCTGAGAAGACCCCGCAGCGACAGAAGGGCGAGTGGGAGATCGAGCTGCTGGGCGTTGACCTGTCCAGCGGCCATTCTCTTGCCAAACTCGCCGCCACCGTCGATCCCGAGACGGTGCTTTCCCGTTCCGAGCTTCAGCTAGATATGGCTGGCAAGAGGATGATGCTGGCCGGTCTAGTGCGCCAGATTACACCGCGTTTCACCAAAGAAAACAAACCCTTTAATATCGTGTCCCTTGGCCTGATGGATGGCTCCGTGGAGGTCTTTGTGTGGGAGAACGTCCTGGAGAAAACGCAGGGCCTGTGGCAGGAGGGGCGGCTTGTGAAAGTGATGGGCACTATCCGCGCGCGGGACGATACCGTTACCATTTCCTGCCTCAGCGCCAGTGAGCATGTGGTAGGGCCTGGCGCGGAGGGTGCGGCACTTGCCCCAAGCCAGCCGGTCGAGCCCGCGCCGAAGCCGGCTCCGGTGATGGAAAGCAAACCTGTCCAGCATATCGCCGAGCGGCAACAGGAAAACAAAGCCTACCGTGCCACCAACGGCGATGCGAAGGCCGCCGCACCAGCCCGCCCCGGCAACGGCGCGCCTCCTCCGGTCCGCCGCCTCAGGTTGCGCATCCACGAGACGGGCGAGCAGGAGCGCGACCGCGAGATGCTGGAGCGGGTGAAGAACACGTTGCTTGACTTCCAGGGCCAGGACGAGGTGGGCTTGGAGATTGCGACTGAGGGGCGCATCATCGCCCTCGACTGGACGCGCATCCAGGTCAACGTGTGCGACGACCTGGAGAATAGGCTGCGGACGCTGCTGGGCGGCGCGGGCCAGGTCGCGGTGGAGGAGCGGCCGGGGTAGCGGAATCGCTCGCGATAGTCCACGAGGCCGCTACCACTGGAGGCCGTTGTCATCCTACGCACAACGAGTAGTCTCGGGTGGTGCTGCTGTATGCCTCGCGATGCTTCGCTGTGCCCAGCGAGATTAAGTTTCCGACCTATTCACCTTCCATATTCCCAACAATTGGTCAATAGGTGGAAGCCCCTAAGTAGTTTCAGGTATTGACGTTCTTCAAAGAACTCTTACAGTCGCGCTTAGTCCCGACCGGGAAGGAGCCTTCGATGGTCAAACTCGGCAAATTCCTCGTCTCAACCATCTTGTTTTCGATACTTGTAGCAGCTTGCTCAGCAAGCACACCCGCCGCCGAACCCACGCCCTTTCAGGAGGGTCCGGTCTCTGATACGGTGCCAGTGGGTACGCCTCCCAGGGAGCTACCCGCGCCGCCACCGAGTCCGACACCAAGGGCCGATACCCAACCCATAGACCTACGTGAAGCACAGGCAGAGGCCCAGAGACTTCGCGAGGAGTTCCTCGAACAACACAAGGACAAGATGTTTGACGTTAGCGAGATACGCACCCTTGAACTTCGAGGGAAGGCAATTGAGCTTCCACCTGATGTCCGGGTGACGGGCATCATATCCCACATTCTATGTGTCTCACCTGGCTGCTCGGAAGAAGAACTCCCGTACATTCAATTGGAACGAGGTAATTCAATAGCGAGTGTGTCAGCGAAGACAGGTAGGATAGTCGAGGAAAAAATCGCTCCTGGTGAAGAAGGGGCTTTCGACTTCATCCGTGAGGCAATGCGATGAAGAAATACCTTGCGGTTCCTTTGACTCTAACAATCGCCTCTGCCCTCTTTCTGCTTTTGGCGGGACCTCTGTACTCCTACCATACGCTCTGGACAGCGCAGAGCACACAACAGAATCCCCCGACTGACTACGAGAACTTTAATTTCTACCACTGGGCAACGAATCTCAATCCATCAGCGGACGATTTGTGGTGGTGGGTGCAGGATAGCGCACTACAGTCCGATGTATCTACTGTAGTTCAAAACTGGAGTTCGGCCATTCCTCAACTTACTTGGATGGCAGGTGACCAGTACACATGGGATGTGAAATTCAAGTACGGTACCTGCGGTGACCCTCTTGGCGTGGCGTGCACAGTTTTCACAACTTGGTACTATGACATCAACAAAGATGCCAACTACTGGCTCAAAGCCGAGGTAAAAGTGGTCTCGGGAGTGAATTTCTCTCCATCTGGGCGACGTGGGGCCCTTGCGCACGAAGTTGGTCACCTATACGGACTGGACGAGCGTTACTTGCATCCACCCGGATACAGCTATGGTTGCAACAATAATTCAGGAAATCTGGAAGTCATGGATGGGATGATTACCAACCAAAGTGGGCAAGTGGTTCACTGTGATGGTTTGGAGGGACCGGACTCCAGTACAGACGATTGGAGGGCAACGTACTACTGGAGTAGTGGACGGTTCATATATTACGGTCCACTACCTGCCAACGGCGGGTATGCCGCAACATGGCAATTGGAGGATCGTGCGTGGGCGGAGTATGAGCATGAACTACATTTCTACTGGTGGAATGGCTCGAAATGGGTTCAATACAGATGGTGGGGCAGGATACAAGATGTCGGGACAGAGTATGAGTACGAGGCCAAGATAATAAATGTCACTGTGGATAGACGGGACTATCCTGTGGTCACAGGACCCGGATGGCATGTTGTTTGCGGCTGGCCATGGTACCTGAAATTCAATACCGTCGGCGACTGGGTGTGCTCTGATCCAATCCATCTGAACTAGAGTTCGTCGTTGGGGGAACTCGCCTCTTGTTGTGCATGTCCCTCCATTTCGAGGAGGCGGCGTTTGAGGGGAAGGCCGGTGGTGCCCTTGCCGTAGCCGCCTAGGGTGCCATCGCTGGCGATGACGCGGTGGCAGGGGACGATGATGGGGACGCGGTTGCGCGCCATGGCCTGTCCCGCCGCGCGGGGTGCGCGAGGGCGTCCCGCTTGGGCGGCGACCCACTGGTAGCTCCGCGTCTCGCCCCAGGGAATGGTGCGTGTTGCATCCCACGCCGCCTTCAGGAACGGCCCCGCGTCGTCCACGTCCAGCGGGACTTCATCGAAGTCAACCCGTTCACCGGCGAAGTAGCGTTGCACCCTGCGGCGCAGCGCGGCCAACCGCCCGGACGATGGGTCCGCTCCATCGAATTCCGCGCCAAGCTCCGCTACACACTGGTCGGGCGACGGCTGCGGCAGCGTGGCCCGGCGCACGCCGCGTTCTGAGGCGACGATGCCGACCCATCCGGACTCCGTCTCGAAGATATCGAACCAGCACCTCATGCCGTCGAGCGCCGCCCGAAGGGCCTGAGCCTGCGCAGCGAGCGGCGCACCAGACCGCTGCGGACGGCCTTCCACGCGCCCGTCATCCGCTTGTACTCTTCCTCTGTCGGCTCGCGCCTTCCGTAGCGGCTGGCCGAGAAGTGCCAGGCGACCTCCATTGCTTCGCTCTTGACTCGCGGAACTGTCTTGCCGACCGCCTGGGCGAAGTCCCACGGGGTCTGGCTAGGGGTGCGCCGGACACCCGCCAGAGCGCCGAGCCGCCCCATGTTCGCGTAGGTGCGCTCCACGGGTGTTAGGCCGACGGTGGTCAATCGCCAAGTCCCTTGGATCAGCAGGAACAGCACGACCACTGCGCCTACGAGGCTGCCCGCGGCGATGAGGATACGGCCGGGCCGCCACGAGTCGGTGGCGGCGTTACCTAGGCCTGAGCGGCCCAAGCCGATGTTGGAGATCTCGGCGGGGAACTGGAACCGGTCCAACTCGCCGCGCTCCTCGCTTTCCTGTGCGTTGAAGCCTTGCAGGGCGCCTCCATCTCCCTGCAAACCCATCACCCGGTCGTGCTGGTCCCAGTTGGGTGTCGGCTCGAAGTCTATCCACCCATAGCCGGGGAAGTAGGCCTGCACCCAGCCGTGGCTGTCTGAGTCGCGAACGGCCAGCAGCCCGTTCTGGATGTTGGGGTCTCCGGGCGCGTAGCCCGCTGCCATCCTGGACGGCACGCCGACCGCCCGCAGCAGCACCGCCATCGAGGACGCAAAGTAGTCGCTATAGCCCGTCTTGGTCTCGAAAAGGAAGTGGTCAACCCCGTCGGCGCCGTCGGGCGGCGCCTCGATGTCTTGCGAATAGGTGAACTCGGAACTCCGCAGGTACGCTTCGATGGCTAGTGCCTTGTCCAGCGGGGTTGGCGCGTCCTTGGTCAGCTCCGCCGCCAGGTCCCGGACACGCTGTGGCAGTTTGGAAGGCAATTGCAGATAGTGGTCGCGGATGGTGCTGCTGTACTGGGTGCTGGCGCTGCGCAGGTCGTCGTCAGTTGCGGTGGAGACGAGGGAGACCATGGCATAGGTATCTTCCTTCGGAAGCTCCTCGGTGAACTTGAAGGAGACGATTTCAGGAGTGATGGGGTCTTTGCGCTGGAGCGTGACGCTCACGACCTGCGGCGCGCTGTTGCCGCCGTCGGGAAGGTAGCCAATCTTCGTAACCACGACATCCTTGGGGAGTTGCCTGGCGATGGTCGCCTCCGCAAAGGTGAATACCGGCGTGTTCAGGGCGGTGCGCAGGTCCTGGGCCACCTTGCGGATGTCCTCGGGCATCTCCGCATCGCCGGTTGGGTCGAACATGTCCACCTTGAACTCTTTGGGGGCCAGGGTCTCGATGACAGCATCGCGGCTCAGCCACTCTAGTTCGCCGCCCGTCAGCAGCCCTTCCGTGGTGAACTGGACTTGGACGCGCTGGGGTATGGGTGTGCGTTTAAGCGAGTCGTCCTGGGTTGGGAAAACCGTCTCTGGCCCGACGCCAATCTTCTCGGTCTTGCCCGCGACCCAGCCCTTGGACGTGTACTCGCTGTAGGTGCGGTTGAGCCAGTAGGATGGGTATTCAGTGTCGGCCCAGAAGACGACCTCGCCGTTGAACTTGATGGCGCCCAGAAAGGGGAGGTTTTCCCCGAAGAGCCGCCCGGGGAGGTTCTTCTTCGAGTTGACGCCTGTGACCAGCCGGGTGAAGCCTCCCTCCAGGTTCTCCACCGGCGACCGTGCCTTCGTCCATATCTTGGCAACGGGTCGGACGACGTAGCCATCCGCAGGGAGCATGGCAGCCACGGCCAGCACTGCTGCCATCACGCCGAGCCCCCAACCGAGTGTCGTCCAGCCGGTGGCGCGCACCGACTGGATGCCTTGCTTCTCCCATTCGCGTTCCCGCTGGAGGGTGGTCATCCGAACGATGAGCAGCATGGCCAGCAGGACGAACGTGAAGAAGCTCACCAGCGGCTCGTTCTCCAGGAAGCTGACATGCGTGAAAAGAGACACCCCGCCCAGGACGACGGTGACCCAGAAGTTGTTGCGCCTGAAGAGGAAGTACGCGCTGAAGAAGCCGAGCACCCATGCGCCACCCAGCAGCAGCATGGTGAAGGGCAAGAGATCGGTGCTGATGCCGCCTGTGGTCGCTGCGGCGTACCAGTCGTGCAGCCGGACCCCGACCATCCGCCACTGTTCAAACAACGGTTCACCCGGCACCAGGGTTCCAACCTTCCAGAAGACGACCAAGCCTCCGAGGAGGAGTCCCGTCAGGATGAGGATGGGCCAGCCCCATTTCCAGCGCGGCTTTGCCAGCCACATACCGGCCAGGGAAGCGTACACCGCAATCTGGATGAGGCCCGGCGCTTTCGTCCACTCGGCTTGGGCCACGGTGACGGCTACCACCAGCAGGGCGCCCAGAAGGATGAGATAAGTCGCCCAACCCTGTCTTGGAGACAAGGCCGAGTAAAGGCTCGTGAGCCAAGCAGGCGGCGTCGGAAGGGTCATCCGCTGTAGCTGGGATTGCTGGATGGCCTCTCCGCTGGTCATCGGATCGCCTCCACCAACTCGCGCCGCACGGCGCCGTTCTGCTTGCTGGCGTTGTACAACTGGGACAGGGACACCGAGATGTTGTCACCCATCTTCACGACGTAGGTGGGGATGCCGGCCAGGTCCAGTTCAGGCATGACCACCATGGAGTCGAAGAAGCCGCCGAAGGAGCGGCCATCTAGCAACACCGCGGCCACCTTGACACGGCGCTTGGTCAGCTCGCGCAGGGCCAGAGCCCAGGCCTTCCGGGGAGAAGTGGTGATGACGACAAGCGTTGTGTGGTCGGTCCACAGCCCTTCGTCCTGGGGCAGCGCCTCATCCAGATGAACGATGCTCTCGGCCTTGGCGCGGGCGAGGTACTCCATCATCCTGTCGAGCTGGCCGGGGCCGGAGTCGGCTGGCAGGAGGTACTTCTGGTCGGCATAAACGATGAGGCCGACGGGTAGCCCCAGGGCCAGGAACCGCTTAGACAGCGAGGCTCCGATGGAGACGGCATACTCGTCGGTGCTCTCCTCCAGCTTGCCGGCCTGGGTGTCGCGATGGAGGTCAATCACGATCCAGACGTCGCTAGATTGGCCCTCGTCGAACTCCTTGGACATGAGTTTGCCGAGCCGGGCCGTCGTGTTCCAGTGGACGCGGCCTAGGCTGTCGCCGTGGACGTAGTCCCGGACGCTGGAGGCATGGGGCGTCAGGTCATGGGTGCGCTTCTTGAGGGAGCTTTCGCCGGAGAGATAGGCGGCGGGCACGCTGAATTGGACGACTTCATGGATGCGAGGATAGACGACAAGGGGCTCTGTGCCCTCCAGCACGCGTTCGTTCCGGAAGAGGCCGAAGGGGTCGGAGAAGGAGGTGCGTGCAGGGCCGAGGGTGTAAAGGCCACGTTTACGTGCGTGGCCCTTGGCCGTCCAGGTCTTGCTGCTTCCAGGCCCAAGGTTCACGGCCATGCCGGTAGTGAACCCGGGCACGTCACTCAGATCCTCCACAACAACGGCTGGCCTGGGCAGCTTGCTCAGGTTGCGGGCGGTTAGCCGTTCTTCGAGGGGGTCGCCGACGCGCACGCGGCGCGAGCGGCGTTCCACGGTCACTTCAAGTGCCTTGAGGCTGAGCCATGCCCAAAGGAAGCTGACGGCCGTGGTGATGGCCATGACATAGAGGAGGTTGTAGAAGATGCCGACACCGGTCGCCAGGGCAGTGACGACGTCCACCGCCATGAGGATGACGATTAGGTAGAACCTTTTCCGAGGCCGCAACCTCATCGGACCGGGGACCTCACCGCCCCGCAGCGCTCCTCGCATGAGCACCAGGGACCGGCACCCGGTCCACCAGCCCAGCGATGACACCAGCGCCGCGCACGCCACGCATGCGGGCCGCCGCCGAGACGATGATGCGGTGCGCCATCACCGGCACGGCCAACTCCTTCACATCGTCGGGCAGCACGAAGTCACGGCCCCGGACCAGGGCGAGGGCCTGGCAAGTGCGGATGAGGGCCAGAGTGCCGCGCGGCGAACAACCGAGGGTGATGTCTTCGTTGGAGCGGGTCCGCTCCACGAGGGTGACCACGTACTGCTTGACGAGGTCATCAACAAAGACGCTCTTGGAGGCTTCGTGGAGCATGACGATGTCTTCGGGAGCGGCTACGGGTTGTAGTGACTCGATGGGGTGGGTGGACTGCTGGCTGTCTATGATGCGTAGCTCTTCCTGTGCAGATGGGTAGCCCAGGGTAATCATGAGGAGGAAGCGGTCGAGTTGGGCTTCCGGCAGGGGGAACGTGCCCTCATATTCGACGGGGTTCTGCGTGGCCATGACGGTGAAAGGCCTGGGCACGGGATGGGTGACGCCCTCAACGGTGACCTGGCGCTCCTCCATCGCTTCGAGCAGAGCGGACTGGGTCTTGGGCGTGGCGCGGTTGATCTCGTCGGCCAGCACGACCTGGGCGAAGATGGGGCCGCGCTTGAACTCGAACTCGGTCAGCTTCTGGTTATAGATGGAGACGCCGGTGATGTCGCTGGGCAGAAGGTCGGGAGTGAACTGGATGCGACGGAAACTGCCGCCGCATGAACGGGCGAGGCTGCGCGCAAGCATCGTCTTGCCGACGCCGGGCACGTCTTCGATGAGCACGTGGCCCTGACACATGAGGGAGATGAGGCCTAGCTCGACCGCGCCATCTTTGCCGATGATGACCCGTTTGACATTCTCCACCATCTTTTGCGCGACGGCTCGCGCGCGCTCCAAGTCCGCCAATTCCGCCTCCTCTTGGTCGAATGTCAGGGAGCACAGGGACAAGATCTAGGGATGCGAAGCCTGCCTGGGCCGGAAAGACTATAACAAACCAGTGTCAACGATTGTCGAATTGTCGGACGCGGCATAGCACACGCTACCCGTAGTGTACGCAAAATGGGCGATAGAGGATTTGAACCTCTGACCCCCTGTGTGTAAGACAGGTGCTCTAACCGCTGAGCTAACCGCCCGCGAAGGCCTGAAGGGCCTGGCCGGGGTACGAGAGGATAAGCGGATTCGGGATTGAAGAAAGTGCGCTTGGCGGGACTTGAACCCACGGCCTCAGCCTCCGCAGGGCTGCGCTCTATCCAACTGAGCTACAAGCGCCCGAGACGAACCGCAGTGCGGTCAGATAGTGGTGCCGAAGGAGGGATTTGAACCCACACACCCTTTCAGGTACTACGCCCTGAACGTAGCGCGTCTGCCATTCCGCCACTTCGGCACTGCATTCGAGGTGCACGACCGGCCAGGTCGAGCATGGTGGGCGGCCGAGGGCTTGAACCTCGGACCCCTTGCGTGTGAAGCAAGTGCTCTAACCACTGAGCTAGCCGCCCCTGGCAATGATGGTGTTAATGTGCCTGCCGGGCGGCTGCCACGGAGGGAACACCCCACGTGCGTGGTACGCCGCTTTGGCTTGGGACATGACTCGGTGCCGGATCGGGTGGCAAGGACAGGGGTCGAACCTGTGACCTAGCGCTTATGAAGCGCCCGCTCTGCCTCTGAGCTACCTTGCCGCGAAGGGCATTTCCCAAGCCGAATCATACTATACGGGTAGGGGAGCGTCAAACCAAGCGAGGCGGCAGCACCCGCTTTCCAAGGCGGCAACAGGCTGGCGTGGCCACTGGAGGCCGGAGGGCTTTCGGGCAAAGCAGCAGCCTGACGCCGACGCGCCTGCTGGCCTACTGAAGTCTCCCGTAGGCACGCAACTTAATCAGCGTCGCGATGGTCACCCAGGGCCGCCAGTCGAACTCGGTGACGGGTGTCCATATCCGCCACTTGACAGGCCAGCCGCCGTCGTCACGTTGTGCTTTTCGCAGCGCATCCAGGTGGATTTCAATCTCGTAACTGGAGAACCAGTGGCGGGCCAGACTGTCCGGCCTGGGCGCGTAGTCGAGTGGCGTGAAGACCTCGCCGGGGGCGTAGCCGGGTGTGATATAGACGTTGTCCAGCGAGTGGGGGTCGAGCGCGACGATGTGCCGCTTGCGGACGAGATGGCCAAGCTGTTCAGCTTCTTTTGCGGCCTTGTCGCGGTCCGGAGCGTGCTCTAGGAAAGTCAGACAGAACTCGATTTCGTAGGGGTGGCTGTCCTGGAGCGCGGCGATGCCCTTCCAGGAAAAGTCGGTAGCACCGGTGAGCCAAGGATGCATGACGCGGTTCTTGTGGAGGAGACCGGCGATGGCCGCTGTGGGCAGCAGCCAGCCGGACGGCGCGCCGGTCCCCGGACTCCACTAGGGCGCCCGTGGCTTGTCACCGATGCTGGGCAGAACTGGCGGCACGCCGCCGTCGGACGCTGTAACGCAGGCGAGGTAATCGCGGATTCGGGTGACCAATGGGCCGCTGCAACGGCCTATCTAGTCGAGGACGCGCAGCGCGGCGCACACATGCCCCGGCTGGCTACTGGGGCCGCGGCCATCCGGCTCGAGGGCGTTGCCGAACCCGCCGTCCGCATTTTGGTATGGGAGTAGGGCAGCGAGAACGCCGTCGACGCTGCCTGAGCGGAACAGGTGGGCGAAGCGGCGCCGGTCCAGGAGGCGGCCGTTGAGCCAGATGAACCGCTCGGCGCGGTCGAGCATGTCAGCCCTTTGCATGGAGGACTCCTCTGGTGCCGGGGTGCCACGTACGGTTGGGCACACGGCGCAGGAAGATAGACAGCAACAGCATAGATGGTCTGCAGCGGCGTGTCTTGTAAGAATCGGAAAGCGTCGGGGCAGTCCAGCGTATGGGCTGTCAGGCAGGTGCGCCGCGACCTACCCGTCGCAACCAGACGTGCGCTGGAGCCGAGGCTGATGGCTATCAGGTGGCCGTTCTGGAAGTCTTGACGGCCACGCGGTTGGCTGTCTCAGCCCTAGCCAATAGGCGAAGATTGACTATGTATCCACACATCAGGCACGCCTTGTATGCGCCGTAGACATCCATGTCGAAATGCATATCTCCTCGGCACCGGGAACAACTCTTGAAGTAAAGCATCGCGTCACCTTCCTCGGAGATCTGCTTCTCTCCGCATTACAGCACCCGAACGCGCTGGCTACTGAGCGGCATTTCGCGAAAAGCGCCTGAAGCCCGCAGCTTACCCGGTGGTTTTTCACCACTTGCATGGGTAGTCAATACCTACCTGTCTGGGTAGTAGCAGACCACGAAGCGTCCTGGACCACCCCCTATCCGCCGCGAAGCGGTTCACCGCTGAGCAGGCGGCGGGGCAGGGTGCGCAGGAAGTCACCCCAAGTCGGTGAGTCTGGACTGCGCTCGACGAGCTGGCGCACTGCCTTGGACGCGCCGCCGACGAGAGGTGCGCCGTGGCCGCCGCAGAGGACGTCGAAATCGAGGCTGGCGAGGCGCTCCACAGATGTGCGGTAGCGGCGGCGGTCGGTGCCGGGCAGGGGCAGCGAGCGGCTGAGCCGTTTCCCATCGCTGAAGAGGGTGTCGCCGGTGAAGAGGACGCCCTTGTCCTTGAGGAGATAGGAGGTGCTGCCGGGCGTATGGCCTGGGGTGTGGATAGCCTCGATGGCAACCGGCAACGGCAATCGCTGGCCGTCCCGGACCAAGAGGTTCACCGGCGTATGCTGGAAGAAGGGGATGGGCGTCTTGACTGCACCGAAGATGCCCAAGTAGTTGAGAGAGGCCGTGCCATTTGGGTGGAGCTTGGTGTCGTCTTGGTGGGCGACGACGGCGGCGCCGGTCGCGCGGGCGAGCCGGGATGCGCCGCTCGTGTGGTCGGGGTGGCTGTGGGTCGTGAGGATGTGGGTCACATCTTCTTGCTTGCGTCCGATGGAGCAGGCATAGTCAAGGATGTGACGGGGGCTCCAAGGAAAGCCTGAGTCCACCAGGACAAGCCCGTCGTCCTCGATGAGGTACACGCACGACCAGGCGGCGGTTGGAACTCGGTGGACGCCAGGAACGATTCTCAAGGCGATATGACCCCATGTCTAGGCGAGAATGGCAGTGCGATGGTCGGCAACACGCATCCGCAGTCTAGCGCAGCCGCTTTGCTTGTGGGGATATCAAGGCGGGCGTACAATGGCGGGGCGTTCGGCGGCCGTTTCGGTCCGTAGCTGCCCGGCCCAACTGTCCAGGAGGTCATTCATGGCTAAGGTCTCAGAAACACAGGCCCTTCGCGACGCGTCGCTTCGTTATCTGTGGATGCACAACCGCGACTGGACGCAGATGGCGGAGGAGGGCGAACCCCTGGTCATCACCGAGGGGAAGGGTATTCGGGTGAAGGACTCGGAGGGTAAGACCTGGATAGACGTGAACGGCGGGTACACGTCGGTGAACGCGGGGTACGGGCGGACAGAGATTGCCGGGGCGGCATATGAGCAGGCGATGAAGACGGTGTTCGCGCCGGTGGGAACGACGACGGAGCCGGTGGTGCGGCTGGCGGCGAAGGTGGCCGAGCTGGCGCCCGGCAGCTTGAACCGCGTCTTCCTGGTCTCGGGCGGGTCTGAGGCGAACGAGACGGCCATCAAGATTGCGCGGGCCTACCAAAGGCGCAGGGGAGAGCCGGGGCGGTATAAGATCATCAGTCGGCGAGGGTCGTACCATGGCATGACGGGCGGCGTGCTGTTCACCGGCGGCGGGCCGGCCAATCCGCGCGCGGACTTCGAGCCTGTGTACCCTGGGATGCTCTATGCCCCGCAGCCGAACCCGTACCGCTGCGAGATGGGCGGAACGACGCCGTCGGAGTGCGCGGTGCGGTGCGCCCAAGCGGTCGAGGACCTGATCCTGGAAAACGGACCGAAGACCATCGCGGCGTTTATCGGCGAGCCGGTGGCTGTGCCGCAGGGCGCGGCGGTGCCCGGCGACGAGTACTGGCCGATGATTCGCCAGATCTGCGACAAGTACGGAGTGCTGCTCATAGATGACGAGGTCATCTGTGGCTTCGGGCGCACGGGCAAGTGGTTCGGCAACCAACACTGGAACATCGTGCCGGACATCATGTCGGTGGCGAAGGGTATCGTGAGCAGCTACCTACCGGTGGCGGCGACGGTAGTGAAGGACGAGATTGCCGAGTATTTCAGCGAGCGCGACGCGACCTTGAGCCACGTGTTCACTAACGCGGGCCACCCGGTGACGGCGGCCGCAGCGCTGAAGAACATCGAAATCATCGAGAAGGAGAACCTGGTCCAGAACGCGGCGGAGGTCGGTGCCTACCTGAAGGAACAGCTCACGGGCCTGAAGGTGGACCACCCCATCGTCGGCGACGTCCGCGGGCTGGGCTGCTTCGCGGCCCTTGACCTGGTGAGTAATAAGGAGACCAAGACAGGGTTCAAGCCCGAGGACAAGATGGCGCAGCGCATGACAGACAAGCTGCGGAAGCGCGGGCTGCTGCTGCGGTCCCGGGGCGATATGCTCCACATGGGCCCGCCGCTGTGCATCACCCGCGACGACGTGGACGATATCGTCCACGCCATAGATGTATCCCTGTGGGAGCTTGAGGGTGAGATGGGTATCGCCCGCACGACGTAGGAGCAGCCGATGGCAACGACGACAGGCAAGACCGAGGAACTCCGCGACCTCGCCAACGAACACCTGTGGATGCCGTTCCGATCGTGGGTGGACATGGAGCGGCACGATGAGCCGCTGGTCATCGAGCGGAGCAAAGGCATCCACGTGTGGGACTCCGACGGCAGGGAGTGGATAGACGTGAATGGGGGCTACACGTCGGTGAGCGTCGGCTATGGGCGGACGGAGATCGCCCAGGCGATGCGCGACCAGATGCGGACGCTGCCCTATTGGCCCGAAGGCACCACCACTCCGCCGCTGGCCAGGCTGGTAAAGAAGCTGGCGGAGCTCACGCCGGGGAGCCTGGAGCGGACATGGCCGGTGTCGGGGGGCTCCGAGGCGAACGAGACGGCCATCAAGATTGCGCGGGCGTACCACAAGCGGCGCGGCGAGCCCGGGCGGTATAAGATTGTCAGCCTCAAGGGCACCTACCACGGAGGAACAGGCGTGACGATGTGGCTGGGACGCCCGGCGGGCATCAACCTGTCCGACTTCGAGCCGGAGTACCCAGGGATGGTGTATGCGCCGCTGCCGAACCCGTACCGCTGCGAGAAGGGCGGCAAGACGCCGTCGGAGTGTTCCGTGCGGTGCGCCAAGGCTTTGGAGGACCTCATCGTGTTCCATGGGCCGCAGACGGTTGCGGCGGTGATTGCCGAGCCGGTGTGCTCGGGCCTGGGCGGAGTTGTCCCAGGCGACGAGTACTGGCCGTTGGTGCGCCGCATCTGCGACAAGCACGGCGTACTGCTCATTGACGACGAGGTTGTGTGCGGATTCGGGAGGACAGGCAGGTGGTTTGGCATAGATCACTGGGATGTGGTGCCGGACATCATGACGATGGCCAAGGGGCTGGGCAGCAGCTATGTGCCGGTCGGCGCTGCCGTCGTGACCCGTGAGGTGGCTGATGCTTTCGCCGGGGAGCAGAACATCCTGCGGCAGGCGCTGACCTACGGAGGGCATCCCGTCGCGGCGGCGGTGGCCCTCAAGAACATCGAGGTCATCGAGGAAGAGAAGATGGTGGAGAACTCGGCCAAGATGGGAGCCTATTTCTTGGGGCAGCTTCGTGGCCTGGAAGAGAAACACCACATCATCGGCGAGGTGCGCGGGCTGGGGCTACTGATGGGCATTGAGCTCGTGGCTGACCGGAAGACGAAAGCAAAGTTCCCCGCGTCGCTCCGCGTCGGCGAGCGGCTGGTGGAGAAGTTCCGCAAGCAAGGGTTGTTGCTGCGGACGTTAGGCAACATCATTCAACTCGGGCCGCCGATGTGTATCACCAAGACCGAGGTGGACGAGATCGTGCGCGGGCTGGATACGGCCATCGGCGAGATAGAGACGGAACTGCCCGCGAAAGCCTGAGAAATCTATGGAACAGAGAGGGTCTTACTCGACGCGAGATGTCACCTAAGAACAACAACAGCTCTGAACCCGGCGAGTGGTCGCAGCGCGTGGCCGTCTTCATAGACGGCAGTAACCTGTACCACAGCCTGGACGAGAACTGCCGCCGCTTCGACCTGGACTTCGGGGCGTTCGCCCAGAAACTGGTCGGAAACCGGTGGCTCTACCGGGTCTACTACTACAACGTACAGCGAGACCCGGAGCGGAACCAGCAGGCGTACCAGGACCAGCAGAAGTTCTTCAGTGCGCTGTACAACACGCCATACCTGGAAGTCCGGCTTGGCACGTCGAAGCAGCGGGGCGAGGTCACGGTGGAGAAGGGCGTGGACATCATGCTGGCCACCGACCTGCTCCAGTTCGCATGGAATAACCTCTATGACGTCGCCATCCTTGTGAGTGGAGATGCCGACTTCGCCTACGCAGTGCAGCAGGTGAAGAACACCGGTAAGCATGTGGAAGTGGCGGCATTCCCGTCGAACCTGGCGTGGGAGCTGACGCAGGTGGCGGACGGCCGCATCTTCTTCACGCCCGAGTACTTCGCCGACCTCTGGACGCGTCGAGGGGGCGGCAGGGGAGGGGCGCAGGGCGATGACGGCGGGCGCCGCCGCCGCTGGCCGTTCAGCCGCCAGCGGTCTCCGGCCGCGTCTGATGAAGTCACCAAGCTGCCGCAACAGTAAGTTTCGACTTTTCCCTTCCCCTCGGCGTTTGCTATACTCCCCAGGGCCTTTTGCATCGCAGTCTTGCACAGGAGCACGTCTCGGAACATGCCTGCACACGCGGTATTGGGCGCCCAGTGGGGCGACGAAGGAAAAGGAAAGGTCGTTGACTTCCTTTCGGGTCATGCCGACGTGGTGGCACGTTTTTCAGGTGGGAACAACGCCGGTCACACGGTTATGAACGAGCAGGGGAAGTTCGCCCTCCACCTGATTCCCTCCGGCATCTTCTGGCCGCAGACGGTGAGCGTCATCGGGAACGGCGCAGTGGTTGACCCCGACACGTTGCTCCGCGAGGTGACCGACCTGGAGCGGCGCGGTGTGGAACTCAAGGGCCGGCTGCTCATCAGCGAACGCGCCCACATCATCATGCCCTACCACATCATGCTGGACCGGCTCCAAGAGTCGGCGAAGGGCAGCCGTGCCATCGGGACCACGGGCCGCGGCATCGGCCCGGCCTACAGCGACAAGGCGTCTCGGAGCGGACTGCGGGCAGCCGACCTGCTCGACCTCCGCGCCCTCAAGCCGCGACTGAAGGTCATCCTGGAGCACAACAACACCATCATCACGAGGGTCTATGGTGGTGAGCCGCTCTCGTTGGACGAGGTGTACTCCAAGTGCGTGACGTGGGCAAACCGGCTGGCACCGTTCTTCGGGAGGGTGGAGCGGCTCATCCACGAGCGGCTTGCGAAGGGCCAGGTGGTGCTCTTGGAAGGCGCGCAGGGAGCACTGCTCGACCTTGACCACGGCACATACCCGTTCGTGACGTCGTCGAACCCGACCATCGGCGGCGCGTGTGTCGGCTTGGGCATCCATCCCAAGCAGATCACCGGGGTCATCGGTGTGTTCAAGGCGTACTGCACCCGGGTTGGCAGCGGGCCATTCCCGACGGAGCTGAAGAACGAGGTCGGCGAGCGCATCCGGCATCTGGCGCAGGAGTTCGGGGCGACGACGGGTCGGCCGCGGCGGGTGGGCTGGTTCGATGCAGTGGCGGCGCGGTACAGCACGCAGGTGAACGGGTACACGTCGGTGGTGCTGACGCGGCTAGATGTCCTGGACGGGTTTCATCCCATCAAGATTTGCACGGCCTATGAACTGGACGGGGAGCGGGTGACCGACCTGCCGGGTGGCACCGCGGAGTTTGAGCGGTGCAGGCCCGTGTACGAGGAGCACCCGGGCTGGGACAAGCCAACCGCAAGCGTGACGAACCACAAGGACCTGCCGGAGGGGGCACGCTCGTACGTGGAGCGGCTGCAGGAACTCATCGGGGCGCCCATAGACATCATTTCGACCGGGCCGAAGCGGCACGAGACCATCACAGTCAGGCCGGTCATTTAGGTGGAGGCGAGGCGGGCGGAAACCGCCTGAGTTGTAAAAAGGTTCGCTTGGTCATACGTACGAACGGGCGGTAGGATGTCTGTATCTGGTTAAGTCACTCGCCAAGGCGCCTGAGGAAGTGGGGAAACTGCCGGAAGATGACCAAGATGCGATTGCATCTTGGTTGTTGGAGAAACTGGCCTCAGAGCGGCGCTGGAGCAAAGCCTTCGCCGCATCTCAAGGCAGGTTGGCATCGCTGGCAGACGAGGCACTACAAGAGCATCGTCAGGGCCGGACCCGTCCGCTGAATGCCTGGGGCGCGTGAATTCGCACACAACAGCGACGTTTCGCCGCCAGCTCGCGCGCTTGCCCACGGCCACCCGGCAACAGGCGCAGGAAGCCAACGGCCTTTTCAAAGTTCACCCATTCCGCACCCAAGTCTCCGGTTCAAGCAAGTGCAAGCGCGTCGCTCCACCAACCCAGTCCGGATCTCCCTTCGCTATCGAGCGCTCGGGGTCCGTGAAGGCGGCGACATCGTCTGGTTCTGGATCGGGTCCCACGCAGCTTGCGACCGCCTCTTGAGGCGGCGATGACGATTAGCAGGTTGGGGCGCTAGTCTACCGAAGCAAGACCCCTGCGGCGTGTTTGCGGCTGCAGTTCAGGTCTCTCCCGCATCCGCCAGCAGGACGGCTTCTCTGGAGAAAAGCGTCCCTAGCCAGTGGCGGCCTGGGCGGGCGCCTGGAGGTCTATGTGGTACCTGGCCATTAGGTCATCAAGCTTCATAGCGGTGGCGTCGTCGGGCTCGACGAGCGGGAGACGCGGTTTGCCGACGGCGAAGCCCGCCTTGCCGACGGCGTACTTGATGGGGATGGGGTTGGTGACGATGAAGATGCCTTTGAAGATGTCGAGAAGGCGGCGGTGTTTGGCTGCGGCGGCCTCGATGTTGCCCTCCAGGACGAGGCCCATCATCGCCTTGATCTGGTTGCCGACGAGGTGGGAAGCGACCGAGACGACGCCGTAGCCGCCGGCGCACATGATGAAAAAGGTCTTGTTGTCGTCCCCGCTCCAGACCTTGAAGTCGGCACGGGCTCCGGAGATGATGCGGGCGACCTGGTCGAGGTCGTCAGAGGCCTCCTTGACGCCGGCGATGTTGTCTATCCTGCTGAGGCGAACCGTGGTGTCGGAGGTCATGTTGAGGCTGGTGCGCCCTGGGACGTTGTAGAGGATGCCGGGGATGTGAACGGCCTCGGCGATAGCCTTGAAGTGCTGATACAGCCCGTCCTGTGGGGGCTTGTTGTAGTAAGGGACGGTCATGAGGATGGCGTCCACGCCCTCACGCTCGGCCTCTTTGCTCAGTTCGATGCTCTCGGCGGTGTTGTAGTTCGTACTGCCGGCGACGACGGCGGCGCGCTTGCCGACGGCCTTCTTGACCTCGGCGAAGAGCCGCAGCTTTTCCTCGGTGGACAGGGTCGGCGACTCGCCGGTGGTGCCGGAGACGACAAGACCGTCGCTGCCGGAGTCCACGAGGGCATTGGCAAGCTTGCCTGCCTCCTTGTAGTCCACCTGGCCGCGCTCGTCGAAGGGGGTGACCATCGCGGTCAGCAGTCTGCCTATCTGCGCCATGATTGTGCCTTCCTTTGCCTAAGCAGCAGGCCCCTCTTCAGGACGTCCTCTGCGATCTGGATGGCGTTGAGCGCCGCGCCTTTGCGGAGGTTATCGGACGAGAGCCAGAGGGCGATGCCGTTGGGGTGGGAGAGGTCCTTGCGGATGCGGCCCACCAGCACATCATCAATGCCCTCGGCCTCGATGGGCATAGGGTAGAGGGCCGAGGCGGGGTTGTCCACCACTCGGATGCCGATGCTCTCGGAGAGCACCTCGCGGACGGTGGCGACAGCCATCGGGCGCTCGAACTCGACATGGACGGCCTCGGAGTGGCCGACCAAAACGGGGACGCGCACACAGGTAGCCGAGAGCGGCAGGTCGGGCAGATGGAGGATCTTCCGCGTCTCGCCGACCATCTTCATCTCTTCCTTGGTGTAGCCGGTGTCCTCAAAGTTATCTATGTGGGGGAAGAGGTTGTAGGCGATGCGCTGCGGCAGGTCGTTGGCAGCGACAGTCCGGCCTTCGTGCAGCAGTCGGGTCTGGTCGAGAAGCTCAGCGACCGCTTTGGAGCCCTTGCCGGAGACGGACTGGTAGGTGTCCACGACGACGCGGCGCACGGGGTTGAGGTGGTTGAGGGGCTTCAGCACCATGACGAGCGGTGTGGTGGAGCAGTTCGGGATGGAGATGATGCCTTGGTGGCCGTCCAGGTCGTCGGCGTTGACCTCGGGCACGACGAGGGGGACGTTCGGGTCCATGCGGAACGTGGAACTGTCGTCTATGACGAGTGCGCCCTGTTGGACAGCGATGGGCCCGTACTCCCTGCTGGCCTTGCCGCTGGCGGAGATGAAGGCGATGTCCACCTGGCTGAACAGCTCGGGGGTGGCGGGCTCGACGATGTGCTCTTGCCCATTGACGAGGAGGCGTTTGCCCCAGGAGCGCTCGGTGGCGCAGAGGCGTAGGGCAGTGTAGGGGAACTTGCGCTCCTCCGCGATGCGGAGGAAGACCTTGCCGACCGCTCCGGTGGCGCCGACGACCGCGACTCTACAACCTTCCACGTGAAACTCCAGACGATTCATGAGATAGGCAAATCATACGCATAGAAGGGGAGGAAATCCAGGGCCGAGGTGAGCTAGAGAGCCTCGAAGTAGGCCTGGATTCTGTGCGCCATGAGCGTGCGCCGCTGCACAAGGAAATCATCGTAGGTAAGAATCTCGCCGTCGAGCAGGGACTCCGGCACGCAATTCATCCGGAGGTTGGTTCGCATCTCCCCACTGTCTGTGATTCCACCGTAGCGCTTCTTGCCGCCGCTCGCCTGCTCAGCCAGTTCTTGGAAGTACTGATCAGGCGGCTTGTCCCCGATGGCGATATTAATCTCGCTCTGGGCCAGGACGAAGTTAGCAATCTGGTTGTAACGACCGCGCGAAAGGCCCTGTTTCTTCAGGTGGTTGCGAGGGTAAACGTGGTGCACGTCGCTGCGGTTCAGGAGCAGGTCCCGCACGGTGATATCGCGCGAGAGGAATCCCAAGTCTCCAAACTTCACTTGCGCAGCCTGATAAACTAGGAAGTACGGACTTATCGTGGAAGATGTGTCCATCTCCTGGGGGAGAAGAGTAGTCCAGTAGCTTTCCGATAGTTCGGCCTGGATGACCGACTCCACATAAGCAACCAGGCCCCGCGCCTCAATTTGGCGAATATCGAAGTCAAACGTCGTCTCCGGGCTTCCGGCGTACCGCCCACGGAGGACAGACATGACGTACCAACGCCGCGCGAGCCGCTCGAGATCATCGGCGGGCTGGTTCTCAGTTCGCCCCCGCAGGTACAGGACATAGACGAAGTTAACGGCGTTTTGGGTTCGAATCAAGTCCCTTGTCACAAATCCCGCCGATCGGAGAATCATCGTGATTCGGTCGAAGTGTGTCTTGTTGATGAAGTCGAGAATGCCCTGCTTGAGCTGTGCGAAAGCCTGTTCGGCGATTGCCTCCTCATACTGCTTGTTCTCGAAGTTCCGGCCCGAGAGCAAGGCCACGAGGTCCTGAAGTCTGCCCCGCCGGAACTGGGAGGTAAATGCAACGCGGAGCATGTCAGTATAGGACGGGTCGTAGAGGTCGTCGCTAACGTCCTTGAGCCAGCGCATCTTCTGCATGAACTCCGAAGCCGCGAATGCCGAATCGCCCTTTTCGATTCGCACTAAGAACTCCGGCGCCACCGCTAGGTGGCAGAAATAGTCAATCGCTTTGCGCAATAGATTGCCGCCGTAGCGTTCATCGGCCGCTATCTTCGACATGACGAAATCGGCCTGGCTAAGAGTCGCTCCAGCGGAATTCACGCGGATGAATATCTCAGTAACCGTTTCGATGTCGAGGTCTCCCGCTAGCTCAATCACTCCAACGTGGTTGTTGATAATCTTTCGTAACTTCTCAAAGGTGCCAAAAAGGTGGTCTTCGTCCATGCCCGGGTTAGCCAATGCATACTGCTTAGTGATTTGAAGGAGCCGCGCATCCGGCGAGAAGAGGGCGGCGACGTCGGGAATCCAGGACGCGTCTTTCTGGATGGCGGGGTTTGAGACCTCGAACTGTTCTTCCCGCGGGTGGAATGCAATCCGGATACGGACGGTCTCGTAGTCCTTAGTCATGACCTCTTGGCCGAGGAGCGCTGCCATAAGTGAGGTTACGCGCTGCTGGCCGTCGATTAGGATTCGCTTGCCCGCAGAAGGGGTTCCGTCTTTGAGCCGAACTGTCGGGTTGCGCCAAGCGATGAGATAGCCGATGGGGTAACCCTGGTACAGCGAGTCGAGGAGGTTGCGAACTTTTGTGGCGTCCCAGACGAAGGGGCGCTGAATCTCAGGGATGGCAATCTCTCCTGACTTGACCCAAGTCAGGATGGTCTCAATCGGATGTGGGGTAACCGAGTATCGCTGCGCCACAGTTCAATCACCGTTAGAGGCCGAGTACCTTCTCGAGGCCGACGGTGAGGCCGGGATGCTTGACCACATACCTGACGGCGGCGACAACGCCGGGCATGAAGCTCTCGCGGCTGATAGAGTCGTGGCGGATGGTGAGGGTCTGGCCTAGCCCGCCGAAGACGAGCTCGTGGTGGGCGACGCGGCCCGGCAGACGGGCGGAGTGGACATTAACGCCCTGGAGCGTTCCGCCACGGCTGCCTGCCAGGGTTTCCTTCTTGGTCTCGTTGGAGAGGAAGGGCTTGCCCCTGCCCTCGGCGGCGGCGCGGGCGATGGCTAGGGCCGTGCCGGACGGGGCGTCAACCTTTTGCTCGTGGTGGGTCTCCAGCAGGTCGGCGTAGTCGAAGTGCTTGCCCGCGATGCGTGCAAGATGCATCATCAGGACGGCGCCGACGGCGAAGTTGGGCGCGATGAAGACGCCAACGCCGTTCTGCTCGGCAAACCTCTTCGCCTCAGCCAGCTCGGTTTCTTTCAGGCCGGTGGTCCCGACGACGACATGGGCCTTATTCGCTGTCGCGGCGCGGATGGCGGCGATGGCGCCCTCGGCGCTGCTGAAGTCCACAACGACGTCGGCGGTGATATTGATGGCGCCAAGCGATGTGGCTAGTGGGATGGAGCGGGAGCCGTCGGGCAGGCGCAGGGTTTCGGACTGGGCCTTGGCGTCCACCGCGCCGACCGGCGTCATGTCCTTTTCCTTGGAGACGGCGTTGAGCACCTCTTGCCCCATCTTCCCCTGGGCACCGTGAACGATGACCTTGATGATGGACATGAGGTCAACCCTCCAAATGCTTACCGCTCGTTAGGGCTGAATTATCGCGCAAGGGAGGGAAAACAGGAACCCCCCGAGGAGAACGTGGAGACGTCCTTAGAAATCGTAGGGGCGGGTTTGAAACCCACCCCTATGTGTCTTAGGCGAGGCCTTTATGGTCTGTAGCCTGGGCCTGGCCGATTCCGCGGTGGGCCTCCCGGTCCGCCACCTGGCCGGCGTGGGCCGAATCCACCGGGGCGGGGTCCGCCCGGTCCACCACGGGGGCCGCCTCGCGGGGGGCCGCCCCTGTGCGGCGGGCCGCCGGACCTGGGGGGGGCCCCTGGGCCGCGGAAGGCTGGCCGGGGCGGGCCGGCGAAGGCGCGTTCCTCCTGCCCCTCGTCGCCCTCGGACGGCAGCGGTGGCTGGCGGTCTCCATCGTCCTCGCCGCCGCCATCGGCCTCCAGCAGAGCGCGGCGCGACAGGCTGATGCGCCCGTTGGAGTCGATGTCTTTGACCTTGACGGTGATCTCGTCGCCGACAGAGACCACGTCCTCGACCTTGGCCACGCGGTGGTTAGCAAGCTCGCTGATGTGCACCATGCCGTCGGTGCCGGGGAGTATCTCGACGAAGGCGCCGAAGTCGAGGATTTTGACGACGCGTCCAGTGTAGATCTCGCCGACCTTGGCGCCTTTGGTCATGTTTTCGATGATGTCGAGGGCCTTCTGGGCGGCCTCGGAATCCGGCGAACCGACGTACACGGTGCCGTCGTCCTCGATGTCCACGGTGGCCTTGGTCTGCTCGATGATGCTTCTAATCATCTTGCCGCCTGGACCGATGACCATCCCAATCTTCTCCACGGGGATGGTGATGCGGAACATCCTGGGAGCGTACTTACTCATCTCCTTGCGAGGCTCGGGGATAGCGTCGCGCATCTTGTCGAGGATGGCCAAGCGTGTCTCGTGGGCCTGGTCGAGGGCAGCGCGGACGACAGCGAAGCTGATGTGTTTGACCTTGATGTCGAGTTGGATGGCCGTGATGCCCTTGGATGTGCCGGCAACTTTGAAGTCCATGTCGCCGATGTGGTCTTCCTTGCCCTGGATGTCGGTCAGGGTCACGAACTTGCCATCGTTGCCGGTGATGAGCCCGATGGAGATGCCGGCGACGGGAGCTTTGATGGGAACGCTGGCGTCCAGGAGGGCGAGGGTGGAAGCACAGACGCTGGCCATCGAAGTGCTCCCGTTGGAGCTTAGGATCTCGGAAACCACGCGGATGGTATAGGGGAACTGAGACTCATCAGGGATGACGGGGAGCAACGCGCGCTCCGCGAGGGCGCCGTGACCAATCTCGCGGCGGCCCGGAGAGCCGACCCGCTTGGCCTCGCCGGTGGAGTAAGGCGGGAAGTTGTAGTGGAGCATGAAGCGCTTGCTGTCGCGAGGGTGGAGGGTGTCGAGCTTTTGGGCGTCGCCGACAGAGCCCAGGGTGATGACACCAAGGGCTTGGGTCTCGCCGCGGGAGAAGAGGCCGGTCCCATGCGTGCGGGGAAGCAGGCCGACCTCGCAGGAGATGGGCCTGAGCTGGCGGATGTGCCGCCCGTCGGGACGGGCGCCCTCCTCCAGGATACGGCGGCGGAACTCTTGATTCACTAGAGATTCCAGGGCCTCGGCGACCTGGCCGGAATCGTGGCTTTCGCCGAGCTTGGCGACCACCTCGGCCTCGAGGGACTCGAGTTGGCTCTTGTCGCCAGGTGAGCCGGTGGCAGCCCTCACGGCAGCGGGGATGCGTCCCGCGGCGAGTTCGGCGACCTTGGCCTCCAGGCCGTCTGGAAGCGCGGCAGGGACATACGAAGCCTTGGGTTTGCCCATCGCGCGGACGAGCTCGTTCTGGAACTCGATGAGCGTGAGGTTCACTTCTTGCGCCCGCTGGATGGCCTCAAAAACCCGGTCTTCCGACAGCTCTGAGGCGCCCGCCTCTATCATAGCCACGCCGTCCTTCGTCCCGGCCACCACTAGGTCGAGTTGGCTTTCCTCGATCTGCTGGTAGGTTGGGTTGACGATGAACTCGCCGTTGACGTAGCCGATCCTCGTGGCTCCTAGTGGGCCTTCGAAGGGGATGTCGGAGATGGAGAGCGCTGTGGAGGCTCCGATGATGGATGGGATGTCCAGCGGGTTCTCCATATCCGCTGAAAGCGCGGTGGAGATGATTTGGACTTCGTTGCGGAAGCCTTTGGGGAACAGCGGGCGGAGCGGCCGATCGGTAAGCCGATCCGTGAGGATAGCGTCAGTGGAAGGACGGCCCTCCCTCCGGAAGAAGCTGCCAGGGATCTTCCCTCGGGCGTAGAGCCGCTCCTCGAAGTCCACGGTGAGGGGGAAGAAGTCCACCCCCACCCGGGGCGCGGCCATGGTTGCGGTGACAAGGACGACGGAGTCCCCGTAGCGCACCAGCACCGAGCCGTTAGCCTTCTGGGCCAGCTTGCCGCTTTCGAAAGATAGCGTTTTACCGCCTATGACGGTCTGAAATGAGGAAGCCATGCGTGTATGTCCTTACTGCCTGAAGATGGCGCTAAGGGCAAAAAGAAGACAGCCCCGATGGAATCGAGACTATCTCCGAAGCCCTAGCCGAGCGATGAGTGACCGGTAGCGGTCAACGTTTGTATGACTGACATATCGGAGCAGGCTGCGGCGCTGGCCCACGAGCCTGAGCAAGCCTCGTCTAGACGACTCGTCGTGGCTGTGGGTCCTGAGGTGTTCGGTCAGCCCGTTAATGCGGGCGGTGAGCAAAGCTACCTGGACTTCGCTGGAGCCTGTGTCCTTCTCGTTGGTCCGATACTGCTCTGTGACGGCTAGTTTCTGTGTCTTGTCCAGTCCCATTACGTTGGAGATCCGACCTGCTCTTTCTCTCACATCTTTTTTAACCAGAGGTCATTCTAGCACACCACTCCGGCGCGGAGCAAACCGGGGCCGCGTTTACCCGTTTCGAAGCCATGTGCTATACTCCGCAAGATTGCGCACGCAGGTGAGCGGGCGCTGTACTGACCATCAGGAAGGGCAGGTTGCATGGTTCAACAGACTCAGAAAGATCCAACTCCTCCACCACCAGCTCCGTGGGCTGCGCCTGAAGAGGCCCCGGTCATGCAGGGCCCGGTGACGATGAAAGCCCTGCTGGAGGCGGGCGTCCACTTCGGCCACCAGAAGCGGCGGTGGAACCCGAAAATGAAAAAGTACATCTTCTCCCACCGCAACGGCATCCACATCATAGACCTTCAACAGACGTTGAAGATGCTGGAGCAGGCGAAGGCCTTCGTCACCGAGGTGGCCGTCAGCGGACAGAAAATCATCTTCGTGGGCACCAAGAAGCAGGCGCAGGACACCATCGCCTCCGAGGCCAGGCGTAGTGGGAGCTACTACGTCACTACCCGCTGGCTTGGTGGGACGTTGACGAACTTCAAGACCATCCAAAGCCGACTGGATCACCTCGTGAAACTCGAAGAGCGGAAGAAGGCTGGTGAGTTCGCACGGTTGTCCAAGCTGGACTCCGGTAAGCTGGACGAAGAAATCACGCGGATGAACAAATACTTCGGCGGCATCAAAGAGATGACGCAGATGCCCGGAGCCTTGTTCGTTGTGGACATCGGGAAAGAGGCCATCGCGGTCGAGGAGGCAAAGCGGGTAGGGGTGCCGGTGGTCGCGCTGGTGGACTCGGACTCCGACCCCAACAAGGTGGACTACCCCATCCCAGGCAACGACGACGCCATCCGCTCTATACGTCTTGCGACCAGCCAAATGGCGGAAGCAGTCATCGAAGGCATGAACCGCAGGACCCGAGTGGAGTCCGAGGAGGCCGCCTCGAGGGCAGAGGAAGCCGCAGCTTCGAAGACTTCCGCACCACCCATGCCAAGCAAGGAAGGGCTCGAGGTCGGCGAGGACGACGCGGACTACTGAGCCCGCACCGCCGCCCTAGCGATCACTTGGGACCGTTTCAGGAGGCACTTTGGCAGAAGTAAGCATTGACGTAATCAAAGAGCTTCGCGAGCAGACCGGGGCAGGCGTCATGGACTGCAAGCGTGCCCTCGCCGAAGCTAATGGGGATGTCGAGAAGGCCAAGGACATTCTCAAGCAGCGCGGCATGAAAATCGCCGCCAAGAAGGCTTCCCGCTCCACGAACGATGGCTTGGTCCACGCGTACATCCACAGCGGGAGCCGCGTGGGGGCGTTGGTGGAACTGAACTGCGAGACGGACTTCGTCGCGCGCACCGCCGAGTTCCAAGAGTTGGCGCACGGCATCGCAATGCAGGTGGCGGCCATGTCGCCGAAGTATGTGGACAAGGTTGATATCCCCGCTGGCGAGAAGGCCGACCCGCGAGAGGTCGCCCTGCTCCAGCAGCCGTATATCAAAGACCCCTCCAAGACTCTCCAAGATGTCCTCAACGAAGCGGTAGGCAAGGTAGGGGAGAACATCAAGGTGCGCAGGTTCGTCAGGTTCGCTCTGGGGGAGTAGCGCCTGTGGCAACAGGAAAGGCCGCCTACCGACGGGTCTTGCTGAAACTGAGCGGCGAGTCCTTCAAAGGCAAGCGGGGTCACGGCCTTGACCCGGTGGCCGTGGACTACAACGCAAGCCAGATCAAGCTGATCCATGAAATGGGTGTGGAAGTGGGCGTGGTGGTGGGCGGAGGCAACATCTGGCGAGGCGCCCAGGCCGAGACGGACGGCATGGACCGGGTTTCAGCTGACTACGCTGGCATGCTGGCGACGGTCATCAACGCGCTGGCGCTGCAGGATGCGCTCGAACGGCACCACAGCATTGACACCCGCACGCAGACAGGCATCGCCGTCCAGCAGGTGGCCGAGCCCTACATCCGGCGGCGCGCCATCCGTCACCTGGAAAAAGGCCGCGTGGTCATCTTCGCGGCAGGCACAGGCAACCCCTATATGACAACCGATACAGCAGCGGCATTGCGCGCCATGGAGACCGACGCAGACATCCTCTTGATGGCCAAGTACAACGTGGACGGCGTGTACGCCGCTGACCCGAAGAAATACCCCAGCGCCGCCAAGTACGACTTCATCACCTACCGCGATGCCATGGACCAGCGCCTGGGCGTCATGGACGCCACCGCGCTCTCGCTGTGCATGGAGCACGGCCTGCCCATCGTGGTGTTCGACCTTTCTGTTCCCGGCAACGTGGCGAGGATACTCAAGGGAGAACACATCGGCTCGCTGGTAGCGGAATCGCGCACCCGCTAAGCAACGCGTTTGGCTCGGAGGGAGTGTTAAGCCATGACCACCGTCTCGACGCTCATCGTAGATTCTGAAGCCAGGATGAAGAAGTCGCTGGAATCTCTCCGGAAGGAGTTGGCAAGCGTCCGGACGGGCCGGGCCAGCCCAGCCCTTCTAGAAGGCGTGATCGTTGCATACTACGGCGCGCCGATGCCCATCAACCAACTGGCGACCATCAATGTCCCTGAAGCACGGGTGTTGCTCATCCAGCCGTGGGACAAGCAGGCGCTGAAGGACATCGAAAAGGGCATCTTGGCCTCGGACCTTGGGCTGACGCCTAACAACGACGGCACTGTGATACGCATCAACATCCCTGTCCCCACCGAGGAGCGGCGGCGCGAACTGGCAAAGACGGTGGGGAAGCGCACGGAGGAAGGGCATGTCGCCGTCCGCAACATCCGACGTGAGGGGATGGATAGGTTCAAGGCGATGGAGAAGAACAAAGAACTGAGCGAGGACCAGTCCAAGAAGGCCCAAGAGCAACTCCAACGGCTGACGGACTCCCATATCCAGAAGATGGATGCGTTGCGCAAAGAGAAGGAAGCCGAGGTCATGGAGATATGACGCCAGCGCCGGACAAGGACGCCAACGGAGCGTCCTCGTTGGGCGCAGCTCCGGTCCCCACTCACGTCGCTGTCATCATGGATGGCAACGGACGGTGGGCGAATGGACGAGGCTTGTCCCGCTCCGACGGGCACCGCGCCGGTACGGAGAACATCCGGCGTATCATAAGGGCATTCGCCCAACATGGTGTCAAACACTTGACGCTCTACGCCTTCTCCACGGAAAACTGGGAACGCCCGACCGAAGAGGTGGGTGCGCTGATGGAACTATTGGGCGAGGCCGTTCGCAACGAGACCGAGCTGCTGCACAAGGAGGGCGTGCGCATCCGCCACCTGGGACGGTTCGACCGCTTGTCACCCCGTCTTCAGCGTGCCATCCAGAAGAGCGTTGAACTGACCAAGCGCAACACCCACATCAACCTGAACGTGGCCTTCGATTATGGCGGGCGGGAGGAGATCCTCCAGGCGGTGCGGGCGATGCTGAGCGATGGCGTGCGGCCTGACGAAGTGAATGAGGGACTCTTGGAAGGCCATCTATACACCGCTGGCCTGCCCGACCCCGACCTCATCATCCGCACTGCTGGGGAGATGCGGATAAGCAACTTCTTGTTGTGGCAAGCGGCATACGCCGAGTACTACACCACCCCCACGCTCTGGCCGGACTTCGGGGAGGGCGAGGTGGAACTGGCGCTGACGGCGTACGCACAGCGGCAGCGCCGCTTTGGGCGGGTTGCGCCAGCCGAGGTCCGTTAAACGCTGGCCCATGGCGGCCACGCCTCGACCCGGGCTGAAGTAACTGACTTTTCTTGGCCGGTGTGGCTGCTGGGATGAAACGTCCTCCTCCTCAAGCCGAGTCCTCTAACGCCACCGAGGCCCACAACCTCACGGCGGGCGAGGCCGCGCCGCGCATGAGCAACCTTGCCAGGCGGACGGTTACCGCCGCCGTCGGGCTGCCGCTGCTGGCACTCGTCGTGTGGGCAGGGTCGCCGTGGGTGACGGTCGTAGCGGCCATCGTCGCCGCGGTGGGTGCAGCCGAGTTCTCCGCCATGCTTTCGCGCAAGGGGCGGCGTCCGGTGGTTATCGTGGCGGCGCTGCTCGCCGCCGCGCTGGTGGTAGCGGGGCACTTCGTCGCAGATGGGCGTGCTGCATATCGTGTGGTTCTGCCGGTGCTGGGCGCTGGGGCGTCGGCCGCCCTGGCGTGGTCGGCGATGCGGCGCTCTTCGGCTGTCGCAGGCGATGCAGGACTAACAGCGGTTGCGGCGCTGTACGCAGGGGGATTGCTGCTGTTCGTGCCGCTCGTGCGTGCCGAGCCGGACGGCCGTGAGTGGCTGTTCCTGCTTTTCATCGGCGTGTTCGCGACCGACATCTGCGCGTACGCGGTTGGCAGAACGGTGGGACGGCACAAGATGGCGCCGTCCATCAGCCCAGGCAAGACGTGGGAGGGCGCAGCGGGCGGGCTGGCGGGTGCGCTTGCCGGGGTGGGCATCGCAGCCTGGGGTTTCGGTCTAGGGTTGGCCGTATGGGAGGCCCTCGTGCTGGGAGCACTGATGGCGGTCGTCGGCCAGGCGGGAGACCTTTTCGAGTCGAAGCTCAAGCGGACTGCGGGTGTGAAGGACTCGGGACGGCTCATGCCAGGCCACGGAGGGCTGCTCGACCGGCTGGACTCCATCCTCTTCAACCTGCCGATGTTATACTTGTTCGTGCTATGGGCCACACGGTAAAGGGACTGGCCATACTGGGCTCCACGGGCTCCATCGGGACCCAGACACTCGACATCGTCCGCACCTTTCCAGACCGCTTCCGGGTGGTCGGCTTGGCGGCACGAAAGAGCTTCGACGTCTTGGAGTCACAGGTCAGAGAGTTCCGACCGAAGCTCGTCTCCTACGAAGGGGGCCATGCGCACACGGCTGCCCTTCGTGACCTAGGCTGCCGGGCTTGCTCTTTGGACGATATGGTGCTGGACCCGGACGTGCAGATGGCGGTCACTGCCACCGTGGGCGATGTAGCTCTGGGACCGACCATCACGGCGCTGAAGGCTGGCAAGGACGTCGCCCTCGCCAACAAAGAGTCTATCGTGATGGCCGGAGAGTACCTCACGAAGCTGGCGCGGAAACACAACGCAACGTTGCTGCCGCTGGACAGCGAGCCCAATGCCATATGGCAGTGCATGAGGGGTGAGGACCGGAAGATCGACCGGCTCATCATCACCGCGTCGGGCGGCGCCATGCGCCACGCATCCCTGGAGGAGTTGGCGACGGTAACTCCGGAGCGGGCGCTGAAGCACCCGACGTGGAAGATGGGGCCGAAGATCACCATAGACTCGGCAACGCTGATGAACAAGGCCTTTGAGGTCATCGAGGCGCGGTGGCTCTTCGACGTCCCGTGGGAGCGCATCGAGGTGGTCATCCACCCGCAGAGCATCATCCACTCCATGGTCGAGTTCGAGGATGGCTCCGTGAAGGCGCAGCTCAGCCCGCCGGACATGCGGCTGCCCATCCAGTACGCGCTCTTCTATCCGAAGCGTGTACGCAACACGAAACTTCAGCGGTTCGACCCGGTGAAGACCGGCGCGCTGACCTTCGAGCGGATGCAGCCCGAGCGGTACCCCTGCTTCGAGCTGGCGATGGAGTACGGGCGCAGAGGCGGGACGTGGCCCGCGGTGCTGTGCGGCGCCGATGAGGCGGCGGTGAGCGCGTTCTTGGGAGGGCGGCTCGGGTTCTTGGGGATGGCGCCGGTCATCATGAAGGCGCTGGAGGCGCACAAGTCGGTCGCCGACCCGACGCCGGAGCAGTCGCTCCAGGCGGCGAAATGGGCTAGCGAGCGGGTGACCTCGCTGGTCGCGTAGGGAGTACCTGTGTTCAATCTGAACTGGCTCTACATCATTCCCGTCCTTGGCTTCCTGGTCTTCATTCACGAGTTGGGGCACTTCCTCACGGCCAAGCGGTTCGGCATCAAGGTCACCGAGTTTGGCTTTGGGTTTCCGCCTCGGCTGGCCGGCGTGAAGTTCGGCGAGACCATCTACTCTATCAACCTCATTCCGATCGGCGGATTCGTGAAACTGGTGGGCGAAGAGGACCCGACGGACCCGAGGAGCTTCGCGCGCCAATCGGTGCTGAAGCGGGCCATCGTGCTGTCGGCTGGGTCGTTCATGAACTTCGTGGTGCCGGTGGTGATGTTCACAGTGCTCTTCATGCTGCCACATGAGGAGATCGTGGGTGGCTCGGTGGTCATCAGCGCGGTAGCGCCTGGCTCACCGGCCCAGGAGGCCGGATTGAGGCCTGGTGACACCGTCCTACAGGTGGATGCTCAGCCCATAGACGGCACGACCGAGTTCATCGCGAAGGTGCGCGAGAAGGTGGGCCTGCCGGTCGAGCTGACGGTGCGGCGGGGCGCAGCCGTGAGCGGCATGCGCTCCTCTCCGGAGTTTGCACTCGTCGAGACCGTCACAGTCGTCCCCAGGGCCAACCCGCCGACATTGAATATCGTGGAGGAGGTCACCGACACGGCCACGCAGGTCTCGGTGCGGGACGCGCGCCGCTATGACGGAAACGCGAAGGTCGGCGATAAGCTGACCCAAGGCCCCATGGGAGTGCTCATCGGCCTGGCGAACCCACGCATCGAGGGGCGTAGCGACCCGTTCTGGGTGGCGTTCCCTAACTCCTTCAGGGCGATGTGGAGCGTCCTGGTCACTACCAGAGACGGTCTGGCCCAGGGCATCTCGTCGGGCACGAACCCGGGCGTCACCGGGCCCATCGGCATCGCACAGGCGACGGGCGAGGTGGTGGAGCAGCAGGGAGTCTATTGGATATTCCCGCTCACAGCGCTGCTCAGCTTGAGCCTCGCGGTCATCAATATCCTGCCGATACCCGCGCTGGACGGCGGTCGGCTGTTGTTCGTCATCATCGAGTGGGTGCGCCGAGGCAAGCGTATCTCGCCGAAGAAGGAAGGGCTGGCGCACCTGATAGGCTTCGCGCTGCTCATCGGTTTCATCCTCTTCGTCAGCTATTTCGACGTGCTGCGCCTCTTGAGGGGCGAGAGCATCCTGCAGTAAAGTAGCGGGCTGTACCGGTAGAAGTCCCGGAGGTCGAGTTGATCAAGCGAAGGGTCTCCAAGGCGCTCCATGTTGGCAAGGTGAAGGTCGGGGGCGACGCGCCGGTCAGCGTGCAGTCTATGACCAAGACCGACACGCGCAACGTAGCCGCGACCGTGGCCCAGATCAAGGCACTGGAGGAAGCTGGCTGTGAAGTCATCCGGTGCGCAGTGCCGGACATCGAGGCGGCTAAGGCGCTGAAGGACATCAAGCGGCAGGCACGGATACCCGTCATCGCCGATATCCATTTCCACTACCAGCTCGCCCTGGAGGCGTTGAACAGCGGGGTGGACTGCCTGCGGCTGAATCCCGGGAACATTCGCGACAAGGAGAAGGTGGTGGCGGTGGTGCGGGAGGCGAAGGCGCGGCAGGTGCCCATCCGCATCGGGGTCAACTTCGGCAGCCTGCCCCCAGTCGGGGCCATCGGCCTGTCCGGCGGGCTGTCGCGCCACGCCGACGGCGTGAACCGACTGCCCAAGGCTGGCGAGGCGAAGGAAGGCCAGTACAGCGTCGTGGACCACATGGTCCAGACGGGCCTGTGGGAGATAGGCATCCTGGAGGATTTGGACTTCGACCTCATCAAGATTTCGCTGAAGGCGTTTGACATAGACACGACAGTGGAGGCGTACCGCCGGATGGCGGACCTGGTGCCGTACCCGCTGCACCTGGGCATCACCGAGGCGGGCACAGCAAAGGCGGGAAGCATCCGCAGCGCCATCGGTCTGGGCGCGCTGCTGTATGAGGGCATCGGCGACACCATCCGCGTGTCGTTGAGCGATGACCCGGTGGAAGAGGTCTATACCGGCTTCGAGATACTCAAGTCGCTCGGATTGCGCAAGGAAGGCGCGGTCCTGGTGGCGTGCCCCAGCTGCGGGCGGGCCGACGTGGACATCCGCACGCTGGCCAACACTGTCGAGGGCCTATTGAAGAAGACCAAGACCCCGGTGAAAGTGGCGGTCATGGGGTGCGAGGTCAACGGCCCAGGCGAGGCGAAGGACGCGGACGTGGGCATCGCGGCAGGCGCGGGCAGGGCTATCATCTTCCGCAAAGGACAGAAAGCGCGAGTGGTCGGCGAGGCCGACATGCTCTCCGCCCTGATGGAAGAGGTGGCGAAGGCGGAGAAGGAGTTGCTGGCGGTGAAGGCGGGGGCGTAGGCTGCGGCGGTTGTACGAAGAACCCAGCAGGCATGAATCGAAGAGGTCTGGGGGTGTCCTCCAGACCTCTTGTCTTACAGAGGTCTAAAGTACATGCTGGTTTCAAAGCTGTTTGGGAAGACGTTGCGGGAGAGTCCGGCCGAGGCGGAGTTGGTCAGCCACAAGCTGATGCTGCGCGCCGGAAGCATCTATCAGGTCGGCTCTGGCATCTATAGCTACTTGCCGTTGGCGTGGCGATCGCTGAGGAAGATCGAGCAGGTCATCCGCGAGGAGATGGACGCGGCGGGCAGCCAGGAGCTTCGACTGTCGGTCCTTCAGCCCCGCGAGCTATGGGATGTGACGGGGCGGACAGCAGCCTTCGGCCCCGACCTGATGACCCTCAAAGACCGGCGGGAGCGGACGCTGGTGGTGGCGCCCACGCACGAGGAGGTCCTGACCTCGGTGGTCAAGGCCAACGTGAACAGCTACCGCGACCTGCCGCTCATTCTGTACCAGATTCACACCAAGTTCCGGGACGAACCTCGGCCTCGAGGCGGCCTTATCCGTGTCCGCGAGTTCGACATGAAGGACGCGTACAGCTTCGACGCTGACCAGGAGGGGTTGGACCGCAGCTACGAGGCGATGGTGCGGGCCTATAAGCATATCTATGCCCGCTGTGGCCTGGACGTGGTGATGGTAGAGGCGGACAGCGGCGCCATCGGTGGCAAGGACTCCCACGAGTTCATGCTGCTGGCGGACTCGGGCGAGGACACCGTTGTCGTTTGCTCCGGCTGCGGTTACGCGGCGAATGTTGAGAAGGCGGTGTCGAAGAAGCACCACCAGGCCCACGAGCCGCAGGCCCCTGTGGAGCTGGTGCATACGCCTGGGGTCAAGACCATCGGGGAGTTGGCGAAGTTCCTCGGAGTGCCAGCCGCCAAGACGCTCAAGGCGGTGTTCTACGCGATGGATGGCGAGGTGGTCGTCGTGGCCATACGGGGCGACCTGGACGTGAACGAGGTCAAGCTGAAACGCGCGCTGAAGACGAAGGACTTGCGGCTGGCGACGCCGGAAGAAGTGGCGGCGGCGGGTCTGGTGGCGGGTTCGGCCTCGCCGGTGGGCCTCAAGGGCCGCCTCAAGACGGTGGCCGATGACTCCGTCGAATTGGGGTCCAACTACGTGGCTGGAGCCAACAGGCTGGACTACCACCTGAAGAACGTGAACTACCCCCGCGACTTCCAGATAGATGTGGTGGCGGACATCGCCCTGACGCAGGACGGCGACGCCTGTGCCAAGTGCGGCAGGCCGCTTTCGGCGCGGCGCGGCATCGAGGTGGGCCATGTGTTCAAGCTAGGGACGACGTACAGCGAGGTGATGGGGGCGCGGTTCCTGGACAAGAACGGGATGCAGCAGCCTATCATCATGGGCTGCTACGGCATCGGCCTGGGGCGGCTGCTGGCCGCGGCCATCGAGCAGCACCACGACGAGAAGGGCGCCATCCTCCCGGCGCCCATCGCGCCGTACCACGTGTGGATCGCGGCGCTGAACGTGGAGTCGCCGGAGGTGGCGCAAGCAGCAGAAGCGTTGCACGGCGCGCTGGAGCGGGAGGGCGTGGAGGTGCTGTACGACGACCGGCCGGAGTCGGCGGGCGTGAAGCTGAACGACGCGGACCTGGTTGGCCTCCCGGTGCGGGTCGTGGTCAGCCCGCGCAACCTGAAACAGGGCGTGGTGGAGGTCAAGGAGCGTGCCAGTCCCGACGCCATCCGCGTCGCGGTCGGGGAGGCGCCGGCCAAGATCAAGGAGCTGGTGAGCGCGGGCATCGCCGCTGCCAATGCGCGGCGCATGTAACCGCTCTGCCGTTGAGGAGGGGGAGCCGTGATGCGGTATGTGAACTCGTTGACACCCTACCTCATCGTCTTCACGGTGAGTGGCTGCGTCCTCATCACGGAGATCTTGGCCGGACGAATCTTGGCCCCGTTCATCGGAGTGTCGGTGTACACCTGGACGAGCATCATCGGCATCCTGCTGGCCGGCATCAGCGTGGGCAACTACCTGGGGGCGCGTGGCCGACCGGTTCCCGTCGCAGTTCACGCTGGGTATCATCCTCTTGTTGGGCGGGCTGTCCACGCTGGCTGTGCTGCCGCTCATCAACCTGGTGGCAGGTGCGGTGGACGGCATGCCCATCATGGGCCGCATCGTGCTGCTGACGGCGCTGCTGTTTTTGCCGCCGAGCCTCATCCTGAGCATGACCACGTCGGTGGTGATACGGCTGCACATCAAGGACGTGACCCGCGCGGGCAACCTGGTGGGCAAGCTGTATGCGGTCTCCACGGCGGGCAGCATCCCGGGCACGTTCCTCACGGGCTTTTTCCTCATCCAGTGGATGGGGACGCGGCCCATCCTGCTGGCCGTGGCGACGGGCAACTTGTGGCGGGCCAGGGCGCCCGCGCTCGCCGCGTTGGTGCTGCTGGCGGGGTTCGTCGGCGTGCTCAGCCTCGGCTTCGCCACCAAGTCTCTGGAGACCGGCTGTCTCCGCGAGAGCAACTACTTCTGCATCACGATTCGGGAAGACACGATCGAAGGCCATCCCGTCCGTATACTCATCCTCGACCGGTTGCTGCACAGCCACGTGGCCATGGACGACCCCAAGTTCCTCGTCTATGGCTACGAGAAGGTCATGGCCGACCTGGCGACCCATCTGGCGCAGCGCGAACCGGACATGCGGACGCTGTCCATCGGGGGTGGCGGTCATACGCTGCCGCGGTTCATCGAGGAGTCCTACCCCCGGAGCACGGTGGAGGTCATCGAGATAGACCCGCAGGTGACGGCGGTGGTCTTTGACTACCTGGGATTGCGGCGAGACACCAGGATCGTTTCGTACAACAAGGACGCGCGGATGGCGGTGCCTGAGTTGGAGAAGGGTGCGTATGACCTGGTCGTGACCGACGCGTTCAACGATGTGTCGGTGCCATACCACCTGACGACGCAGGAGTTCAACGAGCAGGTGAAAGCGCTGCTGACGCCCGATGGCATATACATGGTCAACGTGGTGGACAAGCTGCACAGCGGCAGGTTCCTTCGGGCGTACGTGAACACCCTGCGGGAGACGTTTCCCTACGTGTACCTGCTGACGGACGACTCCTCCTGGGACTTCGACGAGCGGTACGCCTATGTGGTGGTGGGAGTGCAGCAGCCCCTGTCCATCACGGGCGTGCACATCTCCAACGTGGCCGAGGGGCGTGGCGCCGGGACCACCGACTTCATGCCGTTCGGGAGGTTCCTGCACTGGCTGGGTGAGGCGGAGACGGTTGTGCTCAGGGATGACTTCGCCCCCGTGGACAACATGCTGGCCCCGCTGTACTTGGAGAGCCGGTAACCGCGAGTTTTCTCACGACTCTTGGAACCTCATCTTCCTCTGACAGGATTCCCGATTGCCTGATTTGCTAGGTACTGAATCGAGGATATTGAACCCCGCGAACAACCCGAGATGGCCGCACATCATTGAATCGGGCATTCATGGCTTCACACAGCCGTCTGTGGTCAGAAAAGAGTGTCGATTGATCAATTTGAGACCTGGTGAATCGGGCAATCGGGAATTTTGGGTTGCCGCCCACATATGCTGGTGCTAGAATGCCGGTGGCGCTTCGCCAACGCAGGATGAGCGGCCTGAGAAGCGCACTCTCACCATTCTGAAAGGTCAAGAACCATGTCGCTTCCATCCCGGCTGAAGTTCGGCATCTTCATGGCCCCGTTCCACTGGCAGCACGAGAACCCGACGCTGGCCCTGGAGCGGGACATCGAGACCATCAAGTGGCTCGACACCCTAGGCTACGACGAGGCCTGGATAGGGGAACACCACAGCGGTGGGTGGGAGACCATCGCCTCGCCGGAGATGTTCATCGGCGTGGTGGCGCAGCATACCAAGAACATCAAGCTGGGTACGGGCGTCATCAGCCTGCCGTACCACCACCCCCTTATGGTAGCGAATCGCATGATTCTGCTCGACCACCTGACCCGCGGGCGGGTGATGATGGGTGTGGGGCCTGGCGCGCTGGTGGGCGATGCCTACATGCTGGGTATCGACCCGCCGACGCAGCGCCGCCGGATGGAGGAGTCGCTGGGCATCATCCTGCGGCTGTGGGCGGAGACGGAGCCAATCACCTACGAAGGCGAGTGGTTCACGTTGAAGGAGGCGCGGGTGCACCTGCGGCCCTACACGCAGCCGCATCCGCTGGTGGCGGTGGCCGCCTCGTCGTCGCCCGCGGGCATGGTGACCGGCGGCAAGTTCGGCACGACCATCCTCTCTCTGAACACCGTCCGTTTCCCCGGGCTCATCCCAGACCACAAGAAGTTCTGGACTATCGCCGAGGAGACGGCGGCGCAGCACGGGAAGAAGGTCAACCGCCACGATTGGGGCCTGGTGCAGCACGTGTTCCTGGCCGAGAGCCGCAAGGAGGCGATGGCTGCTGCGCGGGAGAAGGCCGGGTACTATCAGCGGGACTATTTCGAGAAGACGCTGGGCGTCGAGAACGATTTTAAGGGCCCCCGCGACAGGGTCATTGACAACATGGTGGAGAACGGGAGCTGGTGTGTGGGCACGCCCGATGACCTGGTGGCGCACATCAAGAAACTGGACGACGAGTCCGGCGGCTTCGGCAGGCTGCTGGTTCAGGCCACCGAGTGGGGCACGCGGGAGCAGGTGCTCCACAGCTACGAGCTCATCGCGCGGTACGTGATGCCCAAGTTCCAGGGCTCCAACGTCAGCCTCGTCGAGTCGCAGAAGTGGTCCGAGGAGAAGATGCCCTATCTCAACTCCCTGCGGGCCAAGGCGATGGACCGGGCGAAGGCCGACTACCTAGCCCGGAAGGGTGGCTCAGGGAACGGCGCGAAAGCCGGGGCGAAAGCCGCAGCGAAGAAGCGGTAGCGCGGCGACGCCACGGACGGCGGGCCGCGTGTCTATCCCATGGTTTAGCATGTGTATTACTTTGCTTGTTTTGGAGGATAACCGTGAGACTCAAGGGTAAAGTTGCGATCGTTACCGGAGGCGGCTCCGGCATCGGCGGCGCTATCGCCACACGGTTCGCCAAAGAGGGCGCGTCGGTGGTGATTGCCGACCTCGACCCCGTCCGCTCCGAGAAACTCATCGCGCAGATCAAGGCGGACGGCGGCAAGGCCGCCTACGCGAAGCTCGACGCCATGAAGTACACCGACGCGGTGGCGATGGTGGACACAGCGGTCAAGACCTTCGGCCACCTGGACATCCTCGTGAACAACGTGGGCGGGGGGAAGGGCAACGGGCTCGAGGAGCTAGACGAAGCGACATGGGATTGGAACATGAACTTCGCCCTGAAGCCTGCGTTCCTCTGCTCCAAGGCCGCGATGCCGAAGCTGCTGGAGCGTCCCGGCGCGGCCGTCGTCAACATCTCCTCCATCAACGGACTGACGGCCATCGGCCTGGAGGCGTATGCCGCCGCCAAGGCGGGCCTGGTCCTCTTTACCAAAAACCTCGCCCTCAAGTACGGCCCCAAGGGCGTCCGGTCCAACGTCATCGCCCCCGGCACGACGAGGACAGACTTCTGGATTCCCGCGGAACAGAAGGACCCCGACATCTTCAACCGCATTGGCAAGGTCTATCCTATGGGCAGAGTGGCCCGCCCGGACGACATCGCCAACGCTGCGCTGTTCCTCGCCTCGGACGAGGCATCCTTCGTGAATGGTGTCGTGCTCCCCGTGGACGGCGGTTTCACCGCCGGCACCAACATCTTCGACCAGGCTGCCCGCGGGGGCGGCGCCGCTGATGCGATCTGGGGGACAGACGCCACCAAGCAGGAGCGGAAGAAGTAGGAACGGCCTCTCGACGCTTCTGCTCTTTCCCTGCCCGTTTGAGCTGACCGGCTTTGCCGCACGACCACCCCGTTGCGTGGGGTACGTGCTTCATGGGGAACGGACCCCCATGCATAACTCCATCGCATCGTCTTTTCCCATTCGGCCTTATAGCTGATTTCCCTTCGATGTATTCGGAGACAGAGTGTCAAAAGATATGGCTTGGCACTCTTGGATCATAAGTATAGACTTAGTCGTGCAATTGCAGTACACGACCAATCTATGCTCATGTGTACAGTGCATCATGTGAACGGAGTAACAGAGTGGTTAAGGAATCCGGTTTCTGGACTGTAGCGGTTGCTCTGGTCATAGTCTTGGTTGCGGCGGTCGCTTGTGGCGAAGAGACGACTCCCACGGTGGCGGCGGCGACATCGGTGCCGCCCACGCCGACCATCGCTGTCCCCACGGTCGCGGTGGAGCGCACCGTACGGGCCGAACCCGACCCCGTGGCCGACCCTGAGGCGAAACTGACGTCGAGTGGACCGGCGGACACAGTGGTGGAGGTAGGGCTGGCCGAGTGGTCGGTTCGCCCGGCCGTGAGCGAAGTTCCGCCGGGGAGGATCGAGTTCGAGGCGGAGAACAAGGGCACGGAGCCTCACGAGCTAGTGGTCCTGAAGACGGACCTCCCTGCTGACAGCCTGGTGCTCGAACAAGACGAGCCAACTGTGGACGAGGCCGCATCGGGCTTGCTCATCGGCGAGATCGAGGAGGACGAGCTGCCCGCTGGGGCATCGGCGGAGGGGAAGTTTGACCTTGTTCCAGGCAACTACGTGCTCTTCTGCAACGTCCCCGAACACTACCGGAAGGGTATGAGGGTGGCGTTCAAGGTCACGACGGCGACGAGAGCATCGGGCAGCCTGGTGGTCTATTCGGGCCGCTCGGAGTCATTGGTCGGGCCGCTCATCGAGCAGTTCAGGGCCGCGACTGGTATCAAGGTCGAGGTGAAGTACGGCGGGACGGGTGAGATTGCCGCGACCATCCTGGAGGAGGGCACGAATAGCCCGGCGGACCTCTTCTTCGCCCAAGACCCTGGCGGGCTGGGTGCGGTGGCCGAAGCGGGGTTGTTCAATCGGCTGCCCGATGTTGTCCTGTCGAGGGTACCTGACTGGGCGCGTTCGCCCGATGGCCTGTGGGTGGGCATTTCGGGCCGAGCCAGGGTCGTGGCCTACAACACTGGCAAACTGTCCGTGGCTGGCCTACCCGACTCGATAGAGGAGTTCACGGATTCCAAGTGGAAGGGCAAGATCGGATGGGCGCCGACCAACGGCTCGCTCCAGGCCATGGTCACGGCGATGCGCGTCCTGTGGGGCGACGAGCGGACCGAGCAGTGGCTGGAAGGCATCCAGGCCAACGAGCCGAAGGTGTACCCCAACAACACCTCCGTCGTCGCGGCGGTGGGCTCCGGCGAAGTCGAGGTGGGATTCGTCAACCACTACTACCTCTACCAGTTCCTCCAGGAGCAGGGCGAGGGATTCCCAGTGCGCAACTACCATATCCGCGACGGCGGGCCGGGCGGCATCGTCCTGGTGGCCGGGGCGGGCATCCTCAAGACAGCCAAGAACAAGGAGAACGCCGAGCGGTTCATCGAGTTCATGCTGTCCACCGTGGCCCAGCAGTACTTCGCCAGCGCAACATTCGAATACCCCCTAGTGGATGGTGTGCGCGTCCATCCGCTGCTCACGCCGCTGGATCAGATCGCGAACCCCGGCACCGACATGGCGGCGCTGGCCGACCTGCAAGGGACCCAGACCTTGATGCGCGAGGTGGGCGTGATACCCTAAGCCCTTCATGCAAGGAGACTCTTCGTCGCAAGTCTTGACCGTTCGCCTGGCCGACCTGACCCGTGCCAGGACGCGCAGAGGCCTCAGCAGCCTGCCTTCCTTATGGCTGCTGGGGCCTTCGGTGTTCATCGCCCTGGCGATGCTCGTGCCCGTGGCCTACCTCGCGCTGCGGAGCGCAGGGGCCAGCGATTCGGCGTGGGAATTGCTGTTCCGGGCCAGGACGGCATGGACGCTGGGCCGCACGGCGCTGTTGGCGGTCTCGGTCACCGGCGTGGCAGTGCTGCTGGCGGTGCCGCTGGCGTGGCTGACGGCGCGGAGCGACCTGCCGTGGCGGCGCTTCTGGGGCGTCGTTTCGGTGCTGCCGCTGGTCATCCCCAGCTATGTGTCGGCGTTCCTTGTGGTGTCGGCCCTCGGCCCGCGCGGACTGCTGCAGCAGATGTTGGAGCCGCTGGGCGTCGAGCGGTTGCCGGAGATCTACGGGCTACCCGGCGCCACGCTGGCACTGGGGCTATTGACGTACCCGTACGTACTGCTGACAGTCCGGGGCGCGATGGAGAATCTGGATGCATCGCTGGAGCAATCGGCGCGGAGCTTGGGCTACGGCCCGTGGCGTGCCTTCTGGCACGTGACGCTGCCCCAGCTCCGGCCCGCCATCGCGGCGGGGGCGCTGCTGGTGGCACTCTACACGTTGAGCGACTTCGGCGCGGTGTCGTTGATGCGCTACGAGACGTTTACCTGGTCCATCTACCAGCAGTATCAGTCGGCCTTCGACCGTTCCGTAGCCGCCGTGCTCTCTCTGGCGTTGGTGGCGATGGCTACGGCCATCCTGGTGCTTGAGAGCCGCAGCCGAGGGAGGATGAAGTACTACCGCAGCGGGTCGGGCGCGTCCCGCCGGGCCGGAGTCACCAGGCTTGGCCGGTGGCGGTGGCCCGCGGCCGCGTTCTGCGGCATAGTGGCATCGCTGGCACTGGCCCTGCCCGTGGCCATCTTGGGGTACTGGCTGGCGCGCGGCATCGCCGCTGGGGAGGCGTTGTCGCCCCTTTGGTCGGAGGCGCGGAACTCGCTGTACGGCTCTGTGCTGGCGGCGCTGGTGGCCGCTGCACTGGCGGTTCCCGCCGCTGCGCTGCTGGTGCGCCATCCGGGCAAGCTGAGCCGGGGGCTGGAGTTCACGAGCTACGTTGGGTATGCGCTGCCGGGCGTGGTGGTGGCCTTAGCGCTGGTCTTCTTCGGAGCGAACTACGCCAGGCCGGTGTACCAGAGCATCTGGCTGCTGGTCTTCGCCTATGTCGTCCTATTCTTCCCTGTGGCACTGAGCGCGGTGCGGTCGGCGATGGTGCAGATCAATCCACGTCTCGAGGAGGCGGCGCGCGGCCTCGGGCTGTCGCCGCCGAAGGTGATGGCGCGTGTGACATTTCCCCTGCTGCGGCCTGGCGTGTTGGCGGGGGCGGCCCTGGTCTTCCTGGTTGCGATGAAGGAGCTGCCCGCTACCATCATCCTCGGGCCGCTGGGGTTCGCGACGCTGGCGACGGCCATCTGGTCGGCCTCGTCGGAGGCGTTCTTCGCGAGGGCTGCGGCGCCGGGGCTGCTGCTCATCCTGCTGTCGTCCGTGCCCATGGCCTTCCTGGTGGTGCGTCTGCGCTCACCCGAAGGGACGCGCACGTGAACGAAGCCGTCGTCGAGTGCATCGGCGTGTCTAAGAGCTACGGCCCCGTGGCTGCGGTCTGCGAGGTAAGCTTTGCCCTGCGGCAAGGGGAGATACTGTCCATCCTCGGCCCAAGCGGCTGCGGCAAGACGACGCTGCTGCGGCTCATCGCGGGCTTTGAGCGGGTGGACGCTGGCGAGGTCCGTGTGCAGGGTAGGGTGGTGTCCTCTCCGCGGACCCACGCGCCGCCGGAGCGCCGCCACATCGGTATGGTGTTTCAAGACTACGCGCTGTTTCCGCACCTGACGGTGGCGCAGAACGTCGTCTTCGGCCTGCGGAGCGCGTCCGATGCGGAGCGGCGAGCGCGGCTGGACGAGGTGCTGCGGCTGGTGCGGCTCGAAGGCATGGGGGGACGGTATCCCCATGAGCTGTCAGGCGGCCAACAGCAGAGGGTGGCGCTGGGCCGGACGCTGGCACCCAGGCCGGTGACGGTCCTGCTGGATGAGCCGTTCAGTAACCTGGACGCCTCGCTGCGCTCGCAGATGCGCCAGGAGGTGCAGCACCTGCTGCGGGGCCAGCGGACGGCCACCATCTTCGTGACCCACGACCGGGAGGAGGCGTTCGCCATGGCCGACCGGGTCGGCGTCATGCTTAACGGGCGGCTAGTGCAGGTGGACACGCCTGGGGCGATGTACCGCTCTCCGACGACGCCGGAGGTGGCTGCCACCACCGGCGTCTGCGACTTCCTGCCCGGCGTGGTGGAGGGCGAGCGGGTGGCCACGGAGGCGGGCAGGCTGTTGTGGACGAGCACCGGCCACCTGGCCCAAGGCGCCGCGGTGAACGTGCTGGTTCGGGCCGACGATTTTCTGGTGATGCCGAACCCGCACGGCAACGGCGTGGTGGCGTCGCGGGAGTACCGTGGCGATGCGATGGTGCTGGTGGTGCGGCTGCCTTCTGGAACGACCGTGCGGTGCCGCCAGGGGCCGTACTCGGAGCTAGCGACCGGCACACAGGTCACCCTCGCCCCGTCTCGCGTGCAACCGTTCGTGGCGTACGCCAAGACGAGGGACGGCTAAGGCCGAGACGCTCTAGGCCGTACCTGAATCCGGATTACTTTCAGCAGGTAAAGGTACCCACTTCTTTGTTGACTTGAAGTGGTCGATTCTGTCGCGTAGGGCTACCTCATGCTCCTGAGTTAGCTGACCAGACGTAACCTTGACGTCTAATTAGGTAGGTAACAATATCGTAGGTTGGGCGTATCAAGTGAGCAAATCGTTGCTCCCATATTTCTGCGTCGAACTTCTTGATACTCCAGGGCTTACCTTCCTCCTGCAAGGGATCAAAACAGATCCTAAAACTGCCGCCAGCTTGTAACCGAGTCCACTTCCCCGCCTTGTGTTCCTGGACATACAGTCCTAGCTCATTGGCCCAGCAGCGCATACCAAGGGGCAGCCGAGATTTCGTGAATGAGATTAGTCCGAGGGCATTCAGAAGTTCCTCCGCTCGTTTGTCGTCTGCCATATTCTGACCCTCCATACAGTCGTCTCATAGAGGCGGGGCTTCCCAATTGCCGATGACCTTTCGGCGGCCGCTGCTCGAGCTATTAAGGAAGTCGTTCAACACAGTCAGGAATCCGGTGGGGTTGTCACCGGGGACGAGGTGTCCGGCGTTGGGGACGATGGCGAGGCGCGCGTTGGGGATACGCCGGGTCATCTCTACAGCCGTGGCCTCTGAGATGGTGTCGCTGCGTGCTCCGCGGACGACTAGGGTCGGGCAGGCCAAGGACTCAAGGTAACCCCAGAGCTGCGCCACCTCTTTCGGACTGGGCTTGGCGTTCCTCCCCGGCGTGCGCAGCACCCTGTCGTACTTCCACGTCCACTTGCCGTTGGGGAGATGCTTGAGGTTGCGAACGACGCTGCCCCGGAGCTGCTGCCGGGTTCGCATGGGGTACAGCTCCAGCAGGTGGGTGACGAAGTCGTCAGGCGAGTCGAGGTTGTCCACCGTCTCCACGAAACGGCGCACCTTGTCCGAGCCTGCGGCTTCCCAGACTGGCGCGGCTTCGACGATGGCGAGCGCCGAGACGGCGTCGAGGTGCCTGGCCGCGTGGACGAAGGCATTGCGCCCGCCCATGGACAGGCCGACGAGGATGGGGCGTTTCGCCCCGAGGTGGGCGATGAACGCGGACAGGTCGGCGACGTAGGCATCGAGGGTGTAGTTGCCGTTGGGCGCCCACTCACTGTCGCCGTGGCCTCGCTGGTCCAGTGACACCGCGTGGTACCGGTCGCACAGCGACAGGCAAGTAAAGTCCCAGGAGTGGCAGGTTTGAGCGAAGCCGTGGAGGAAGATGACTGTGGGCGCATTCGTGTTGCCCCAGTCCAGATAGTGGAGGCGTAGGCCGCTGGACTGGAATGTCTTGTCGGCGGGGGTGACGTCCTTCTTGAACGGGATGCCCATCGCCCGCGCGGCGTCGTATAGCGGCAGCCCGCCCGGTGTCGGTTGCGTTTCCAGTTTCGGCACTCCTTCGATAGTTTCAGAGGAACAAATCTATCACACAGGCGGTCGGCGTTTGTGCCAATCTGTCGCCTGCTCGTGGGCGTGGGCAGCCTGGAGCAGTGTAGCCTCGCGGAACGGCCGGGCTGCGAGCTGAATGCCGATGGGCAGGCCCCTCTTCGTGAAGCCGCACGGCACGGAGGCGGCGGGCATCCCGCTCATGTTGAACGGCCTGGTGAGCCATGACAGCACGTCGCGGGCGTTCCGTGGTCCGGCCTTGGCCGGCACCATCACCTCGTCGAAACGCGGTGCCGGTATGGGAGATGTGGGCGTCAGCAGCAGGTCGCATCGTCGCATGGCGGCCAGCAGTTCACGGTTGTACCACGACCGGGCCTGCTGGCAGCGGATGTAGTCTATCGCGGAGATGCCCATGCCCGCCTCCAGCACCTCGCGGACGTCGCCGCCCAGGCCGGCGGCGCACCGCTGGAGGATAGGGCGGGCGAACTCGGCGAACTCGGCCACGGCGATGGTGGTGGAGATGTCCAGTGTTCGCTCCAGCGCAGGGATGGACACTTCGTCCACAACGGCGCCGAGAACCTCCATGACCTTTGCGGCCTGCCGGACCGCGCGCTCCACCTCGCGGTCGGCTACGTCGAAGAAGAACTCTTTGGGTATGCCGATCCGCATCCCCTCGATGCCTCGGCCCAGCAGCCGCGTGAAGTCCTCGGAGGGCCTTCGGGCCGACGACGGATCCGATGAGTCGTGGCCCGCCAAGGCGTTGAGCACCAGCGCCGTGTCCTTCACATTACGGGCGATCACGCCAACGGTGTCGAGGCTGAAGGCGACCGGTTGCACGCCCACACGGCTGATGCGACCGAAGGTGGGCTTGAGGCCCGCGACGCCGCAAAGGGCGGGTGGCACCCTGACCGAGCCGCCGGTGTCGGTGCCCAGCGCGGCCATGCACAGCCCTGCGGCCACCGCCGCGGTGGAGCCCCCGCTGGACCCGCCGGTGACTCGCTCAGTATCCCACGGGTTGCGGGCTGGGCCGGTATGCGGATTTTCGCTGGTGGGGCCGAAGGCCAGCTCGTGGAGCTGGTGCTTGCCGATGATGACTGCCCCGGCAGTTTTCAGGCGGGCCGCCGCAGCGGAGTCGGCGGTGGCGGTGTGGTCGCGGTAGAGCTTCGAGCCGGAGCTGGTCACGACGCTCTTCACGTCGAAGACGTCCTTCAAGCCGATGGGGATGCCGTGCAATGGTCCGGCGCGCTTGCCTTGGCGCAGCGCCTTCTCCGCCCTGCGGGCCGCTGCCATCGCCTCGTGCTCCATGACGGTCAGATAGGCGTTCACGCGGCCATTGAGGGCGGCGATGCGCTCAAGGTGGGCTTTGGTCAGTTCCACGGGCGAAACGGAACCGTCGGCGATGCGGCGCGAGGCCTCGGCGACGGTGAAGTAGCAGAGTTCGCTAGGCGCCATCAGACTACGGGTTCGCAGGCGGGAAGCCGATGGCCGGTTCGGACTGACGGACGTGGCTGGCGTCCAAGCGGTCTGCCTGTTCGGCCAGGAGCCGTGCCAGGGGCAAGGCGCCTTCCACCCTCCGCGGCGTCAGGACGACCAGGGCGAGTTCTGCTCGCAGGCGCAGGCCGTCGGACATGCTACCGAGTTGGCGGCGGGGGCGCTTCACCAACCGGCTCTACGGCACCAGCTCTTCTTGGGCGAAGGAGAGCACCTGGGGGGCACGCTCCAGAGGGTGCCGGGAGTCTCGTTCCGGAAGATAAAGACCACTTGGCTCCCCCCGATGCGGATGCGGTCTCCATGCCGCAGGACGCGTTCTCCGTCGGCGATGCGCTCGCGGTTGACGAAGTTGCCGCTGGTGCTGTTGAGGTCGCGCACGACATAGCCGCCGGCGGTCTCCATTACGAGGGCGTGCCTGCGTGAGACGCTGACCTCGTCCACCACCAGGTCATTGTCGGGCCTTCGGCCCAAGGTAAGTGCCTTGCCGGTCAGCGTCACAGTCTGGCCGCTGTCGGGCCGCCATGTATGGTTAGCGTCGCCTTGGCGGACTCCGCCATGCCCCCATCCCTACTATTGCTACAGGCGGAAACGCCACCTATCAGGGAGGCGCTCGCTGGTGAGATTTTACAACGGGCGGGTTTCTGCGGCTAGAAGGCTATTTTTCGGCGATACTGCGCCCCTCTTGGGCAACCGCGGCTTCAGATATGGCGGCTCCTAGCCCGCGTATCCCCGGGTTGAGCAAGGCTGGCCCCAAGGCGAAAGCGGTCACTGCCAGGCCGCCCGCGGCCACGGCCCATGGTGCGCCGATGAAGTGGGCGGCGACGCCGGCCAGCAGGCCCCCGAGGAGCATGAAGCTCCACGTGGCCCCCACAAGGCCCATGACGCGGCCACGCAGGTAGTCCGGCACCATCGCCTGGATCGAACCCATCACCGACACCATGTAGGCAGACATGAACAGCCCAGCTAGGAACATCAGCACGATGGCCAGCGGGTAGGAGCCGATGTATCCGGCTGTGAGGGCGAATGCGGCTACTGCCAGCCCGCTGAAGGCAGCGCCGCCGACGATGAGCGGCCCCCGGCGCTGGCCGCCGCGCGCGACGCCAAGTGCCAGCGTGGCCATCAGGCTCCCGACGCCGCTGGCGCCAAGCAGCACACCTTGACCCTGCGGCCCCACATGCAGGATGTTGTCAGCGAAGACAGGCATCATCAGCAGGTAACCCATCCCGAATAGGCTAACGAACACCGACATGCCCACGAGGAACTTGAAGACGGGGTCCTTTCTGATGAAGCGGAACCCTTCCATCATCTGGCGGGACGAACTCTCGCCGGGCCCGGCCTCGGTCTGATGTTTGGGCAATGTGAGCATGATGCCGGCCATGAGGAAGAAGCTGCCCGCGGCCATGAACAGCACCACGCTGGTGCTGGTGAGAGCGATGAGTACACCGGCCAAAGCCGGAGCTGCGATTCGGGTCGCTTGCCACACAGAGATGTTCATCGCGACCGCGCTGAGCAATGCCCGACGTTCCACCAAGTGGGGATAGAAGGCTTGGCGGGCGGGCTGGTCAAAGGCGAAGATGCCTCCCGCTAGGGCGGCTAACGCAAGGATCTGCCAGGGGCGTACGACCTCGAATAGGTCGAGAAACGCGAGCAGGACCGCGATGACGGCGAGCAAGAGTTGGGCCACCACGACCAGCTTCCGGCGGTCTTTCCGGTCCGCAACCGAGCCGCCCACGGGAGCGAGGAGGATCGCCGGAAGCGCTGTGGCCGCGCCCACGGCGCCGAGGATGACGGGCGAATCAGTCAGTTCGTGCGTCAGCCAGAGGACGGCGAAGTCGCGGAGGTTGAAGCCGGTAACTGAGGCCAGGAGTCCCAGCCAGTAGGCGCGGTAGGCAGGGTATTGGAACGCGGGAGGAAGGGCGAACCTCCGGCGCGCAGCCGCCGGTGCGGCAGTCTCCATGGTCTGATCTACGCTCTGGCCGTGCCCGGAGACTTAGAGCGACACCCCGCCATCACTCGACCGTCACCGACTTGGCGAGGTTGCGGGGCTGGTCCACATCGCAGCCGCGCTGGACGGCGATGTGGTAGGCGAACAACTGTAGCGGCACCGACATGAGCAGAGGGTATAGATACGGCGACACCTTTGGGATGTAGATGACATCGTCGGCCTTCTCGGCGATGGCCTTGTCACCCTCTGTGGCGACGGCGAGGACACGGCCCCCTCGCGCCTTCACCTCGTTGACGTTGCTCAGCATCTTCTCGTACAGGCCGTCCTGAGGCATCAGGGCGACCACTGGCATCTCGTTGTGGATGAGGGAGATGGGGCCGTGCTTCATCTCACCGGCGGGATAGCCTTCGGCGTGGATGTAGCTGATCTCCTTGAGTTTGAGTGCTCCCTCCAGGGCCAGCGGGTAGTTCAGGCCACGCCCCAGGTAAAGGAAGCTGGGGTAGTGAGCGTACTTGTGGGCCAGCTGCTCGTACTGCTTGGCATTGGTGAGGATGCCGCCCAGAAGTTGTGGCAACCTGACCATATCGGGCACGAGACCGGACAGGTGGCCGTTGCCGTTGCGCTCCATGCGGGCCGCCAGGTGTTGGGCCAGCATGAACAGCACCGCAAGAGAGCAGGTGAAGGTCTTGCTGGAGGCCACACCGATCTCCAGGCCCGCCCGGATGAGCAGCGTGCCGTCCGCGAGACGGGTGCTCTGTGTCCCTTCGTAGTTGCACAGCGTAAGCTGGCGCGCCTTCTTCTCCTGCGCCAACTCCATCGCCGCCAGCGTATCGGCGGTCTCGCCCGACTGGCTGACCGAGACGACCAAGGTGCGCTCGTCTATCAGGGGGTCGCGGTAACGGAACTCGGAGGAGTTGTCCACCTCGGCGGGGATGCGGGCCAGGGACTCGAACCACATCCGTCCCACCATCGCCGCGTGCAGGCTGGTGCCCATGCCCACCAGAACGACCCGTTGGAGGCCGCGCAGCTCCTGGCCGGAGTAAGGCACCTCGTTCAGGAAAATCCTGTTGTCTTCGAAGGAGATGCGCCCCCGCATGGAGTTCATCACCGCCTCGGGCTGCTCGTAGATCTCCTTGAGCATGAAATGTTTGAACTCGCCCTTGACTGCGGAGACGCGGTCGTAGGGGGCCTGGGTGATGGTCTTCTGGACCACCGTACCGTCGAGGCGGCTATACCGGGCCTCATGCGGCGTGATGACCACGGCCTCGCCGCCGGCGAGATAGGCGACCTTGCGGGTGTGGGCGACCAGGGCCGGCAGGTCGCTGGCCAGGAACATCTCGTTTTTGCCATAGCCGACAACGATGCCGCCCGCGTTGCCGAGACGGAAGGCGACTAGTTTGCCGGGCTCGCGGCTGGAGGCGACGACCACGGCGTGGGCGCCACGTAACTGTTTGGCCGCCATCCGGACGGCCTCTTCCAGCGGGTACTCCTGGGCCATGTACGACTCGATGAGGTGCGGGATGCACTCGGTGTCGGTCTGCGAGACGTACTCATGGCCCTGTTTGGTGAGTCCATCGCGCAGTTCGACGCAGTTCTCGACGATACCGTTGTGGGCGACGACCACCTCGCCGTGGCAGTCCACATGGGGGTGGGCGTTGCGCTCGGTGGGGCCTCCGTGGGTGGCCCAGCGGGTATGGCCGATGCCGCAGACGCCCACGGGCATGGTCCGCTCAACCTGCGAGCGCAGAACTGACAGCCTGCCTGGAGACTTATGGACGATTGGCTGGTCGCTGGGATCGAGGACGGCGATGCCCGCACTGTCGTAGCCCCGGTACTCGAGATTGGCCAGGCCCTCCAGAAGGATGGAGGCTGCCTGTTGGTTGCCGGTGTATCCGATGATGCCGCACATATCCTAAGGTTCCTTGGAGAGGGTCGTACCCGCGGCCTTCTGCGGGACCGCCACAGCCGCTGGCCCTGCTGCCTCCCTGCGGGCTTTCAAGCGCTCTCTATACTCCCCACGGTACTCCTCCGGCAACAAAGCCGCAATCCGCTCCATGACCATCTGCGCCAGCGACTCAACGACGGCCTTGTCCGGCTTGCCCTCGATGACCGGCAGCGAGAAGGGCGTGCCGATGTTGACTCTGAGTTTGCCGGTGGGGTTGAAGTGGCGCAGGAGGCCGCCTATGTGCTCGGTGCCCGTGATGCCTACGGGAAGGATAGGGGCCTGGGTTTGTAGGGCAAGCCGTGTGACGCCGGACTTGGCCGGGCCCATCGAGCCGCGGTTACGTGTGCCTTCGGGGAAGAGCACAAGAGCCTGGTCGTGGCTGAGCCGCTCCCGCGCCCAGCGGTAGGCGGCGACGTCCATCCCGTCCCGGTCGAGAGGAAAAGCGCCAAAGTTGTAGAGGAACCATCTGGCGATGGGGTTGCCAAAGATGTTTTCCTTGGCCAGGAACTGGATGGTCCGGGGGATGGAGCATGTCAGGAGGGACGGGTCGAAGTTGCTTTGGTGGTTGGCCACGATGATGAGCGGGCCCATGGGCGGAACGTTCTCGCGGCCCGAGACCTTCCAGTCTGCGAAGAGCCGCAGCGTGCCCTTTTGCAGGAAGACGCAAACTGGCTGTAGGTATGGCATCAGCGGTGCTTCAAAAGCTCCAGTATCCTTTGCACGACTTGGTCAACGGTGAGTGAGTCGGTGTCCACCTCCACCGCATCCTCGGCGGGCCGGAGCGGCGAGTCTGCGCGCTCGGTGTCTATCTTATCACGCAGGGCGAGGCCGGCGAGGACTTCGTCGTAGTTGACCTCTTTCCCGTGCGTCTTCTGCTCCTCATGCCGCCGGGTGGCGCGTACTTCGCGGGAGGCCTTCAAGAACACCTTGAGCGTCGCATCTTTCAAGACCACGGTGCCGATGTCCCGGCCCACCATAACGAGCGGCCCTTCCAGAGCCACCTTGCGCTGTAGTGCGACCATAGCAGCACGGACAACGGAGACGGCGGCGACGAGAGAGACCGCCTGCTCGACGTCACGCTCGCGCAGATGAGAGGCCGTGTCTTCGCCATCCACCAGGAGCCTTTGGCCGTCGCTGCCGCCTTCAAGTCGCATGTCGAGGGTCTTGGCCAGCTTCGCGAGCGCCGAGCCATCCTTGGGATCTATGCCACGTCTCAGGGTGGCCCACGCGAAGGCGCGGTACATCGTGCCGGTGTCTAGGAACCGGATGCCTAGCCGCCGGGCCACCGCGCGGCCGACGACGGTCTTGCCCGAGGCGACGGGCCCGTCTATCGCTATCGTAAGGTGGCTAGGCAATGGGGGCAGGCATGTTCGAAAGCTGAAGGCCCCTTAGTAGTATCCGATTGCGTTGCAAGCCGATTATATGCTTCGGCTTCTCCACAGGACAAGCGAGGATAGGTATAATTCCATCCATCCGAATCACCTAAGCGCCGCCGGAGTCTATGCTTAGCCAGCACGTCCAACTGCAAGAAGGCGAACAGGTACTCTTCGAGAACGAGCGCGTCGTGCTGACCAATCAGCGCGTGCTCGCCAACTTCAAGACCACCGGCAACGGCACGACACCCCGCGACCAAGCGCTCATCAAGGACATTGCCACGGTCCAGCAGGTATTCGGGGGCCAGGAAAGCCGCCTGGGGCTCGGGCTCAAGCTCTTAGGCGCGGGAGTTGCGCTGGGTGCCTTGCAGCTTATCTGGTATTTTGTGCTTGGCTCCATCCCGCGCCACGTGGAGGGACTGCTCTTTTTGGTGAGTGCGGTGCTGGCCGGAGTGGGCGGCTACATGCTCGTGACCAGCTTCGTCAGGGTGATGCCACACACCACCGTCTTGTTCATCATCTTCGGACGGAAAGAGATCGCCGTAACCTTCCCCGGGAAGTTCAACGAAGAGGCTGACAAGCTCGCCAACGCCTTCGCCAGGGCGAAGCGGGCGCTGTGACAGAGGTGTCCATCTTCTCTGTCATGCTGGAGCGAAGCGAAGCATCTCAAGGCGGAGAGAACGACAGTAAGAGACCCTTCGTTTGGCTCAGGGCGACAGGGGCTGGATGCGCTTGTACAGCGCGTGGCGCCGGTTGAGGGTGTAGGGGCGCACCTCGGCGGGCCAGCGGCCTCGCTCCACCGCGTCGCCCCACGCGGCGCTGGTGAGCACCCCTGGGCTTTCCACCTCATACACCGCGAGGTAGCGCGGTTCCCCCGCAACGCCGACTTTCTTGCGTTCGCCGCCCATCAGCAACTCGAACTCCTGGGCACGGAACCGCGCGGCACTCAGGACACCCGGCACCTTGAGCAGTTCCGGCACGTGCTCCCGGTCATAGACCTCGTTGAACACGGGCTCCCGCTGCGGCTGCACGTCCATGCGAACGGCGAAGAGATAGCGGCTGGTGATCGGCATCGCGGCACCTCCCCGATGTGTTCGTGAGGGCGGCCGATCGTGGCCGCCCATTGGGCCTACCCCCTGCCCAGGTACTTCTGCTCCACCGGCAGGACGATGGCCTCCAGCATGTTGGCATAAGGCGGCAGTGCAGCCATCGTGAGGGCGGCCATGGCGATGTCGTCGGGCTGCATCATCGGCTCCGCGCCGCGGGCGCTGGGCGACCGGAGTTCGGTTACGGTGTTCCCTGGGTGGAGGCAGCTTGCCGCGATGCCGAAGTCGCGGCCTTCAAGGGCGGTGGACTTGGTGAGGCCGACGAGGCCGTGCTTGCTGGTGGCATAGGGCGCGGAGTTTGGGCGCGGCATCTGAGCCGATATGCTGCCGATATTGATGATGCGCCCGCCACGCTGCTTCTTCATGACCTTCATCGCCTCACGGGTGCATAGGAACACCCCCGTCAGGTTGACCTCCATGACCTTGCGCCATGTCTCCAGCGACAGTTCGTCCAGCGGGCCGCCGTCGAAGGCGCCGGAGTTGTTGACCAGGATGTCCACCTTGCTCAGTTCCTTGACCACGCGTTGAAAGAGGGAGATGACCTGGGCTTCGTTGGTCACATCCGTGGGGACAACCAGCGTCTTGGCGCCGTGGGAGCGCATCTCGACCGCTGTCTCGTCCAGATGCTGCCTGTTGCGGGAGGCCAAGACGATGCTGGCGCCCTCCTTGGCGAAGGCGCGCGCGATGCCGCGCCCGATGCCCGTGCCTGCTCCGGTGACGATGGCCACTTTGCCGTCTAGTTGACCCATGTTGTTGAACACTCCTTGGTGTATTTCGCGCCGCGCGAACTCTGCCGCTGGGGAGTGTAGCCTATTCGTCAGCGCATGGCTACCAAGCGCGGCCATGGGCGCGGCGTTGCATTGAAATGAACAAAAGCGCCGAGCTATAATGCATTGCGGACTTGAACGAGATACCGCCGAGTCCCGGTGTGACGGGGCCGAGGCATTCAGGAGGTTGGGGAGCGAGATGACTTATATCATCGCCGAGCCGTGCGTCAACGTGAAGGACGGGGCCTGCGTGGACGTCTGTCCGGTTGACTGCATCTACACGAAGCCCGAGGACAACCAGTACTACATCAATCCGGCCGAGTGCATAGACTGCGCCGCCTGCGAGCCGGTCTGTCCGGTGACGGCCATCTTCGCTCAGGACGATGTGCCTGAGCAATGGAAGGGCTTCATAGACCTCAACTACAAGTACTTCGGGCAGACGCGCCAGTAGCCGAAGAGAACGGACAATCGGACCTGCTTGGCCCGGGTGCGCTGAGATGCGGCCCGGGCCTATTTTCGCGGAGTATGCTTTGCTGTAGGAGGCCATGCCTTGTCAGTCATCGAGTCCACCCCCGAGATGGTCGGCAAGACCTACGAGACCATGAGGCAGAACATCAAGACCGTCCGCGGCAAGCTCAACCGCCCACTGACCTTGGCCGATAAGATTCTCCTCGGACACTTCGACGATGCGGCAGGTCAGGGCGAGATGGTCCCCGGCAAGACCTACCTGCTCCTGCGGCCCGACCGCGTCGCCCTCCAGGACGTGCTCGGCCAGACCGTGATGCTGTCCTTCATGCAGACCAAGCGGACGCGGACGGCGGTGCCCACCACCGTCCACTGCGACCACCTCATCCAGGCCAGGGTCGAGGGCATCTCCGACCTGCTCAACGCCAAGGAGGAGAGCAAAGAGGTATTCGACTTCCTAAAGTCGGCGTCGGCGAAGTTCGGCGTCGGCTTCTGGGGGCCGGGCTCCGGCATCATCCACCAGGTCGTGCTCGAGAACTATGCCTACCCTGGCGCGCTCATCATCGGCACCGACTCGCACACGCCCAACGCAGGAGGCCTCTGTGCCTGCGCCGTGGGTGTAGGCGGCGCTGACGCGGTGGAGGTCATGGCCGGCCTGCCTTGGGAGGTGCTCTACCCCAAGCACATCGGCGTCCACCTGACGGGCGAGATGAACGGCTGGACGGCCCCCAAGGATGTCATCGTTTATCTGGCGGGCGCCCTGACCGTCGAAGGCGGCACCAACGCCATCGTCGAGTACTTCGGCCCTGGCGCCAAGTCCATCTCCTGCACCGGCAAAGGCACTATCACCAACATGGGGGCGGAACTCGGCGCGACCACCTCCATCTTTCCCTACGACGAGCGCATGGAGAAATACTTGCGAGCCACCAACCGCGCAGCGCTGGCCGGCCTGGCCAACCAGAACCGCGACCTGCTCCGCGCCGACAAGGAGGTCGAACAGAGGCCGCAGGACTTCTTCGACCGCGTCGTGGAGATAGACCTCTCCAAGCTGGAGCCGCACATCTCCGGCCCTCACTCGCCGGACCGCGTGCGGTCCATCTCGACACTGGCCTCCGATGTGAAGGAGCCCGGTAACAAGTTCATAGATAAGATTGACACCGCCCTCATAGGCAGTTGCACTAACTCCTCCTACGAGGACATGAGCCGCGCCGCCGACGTCGCCGAGCAGGCTCGCAAGCACGGCCTGAAGTTGGCCGCGCCCCTGCTCGTGACCCCAGGCTCGGAGCAGGTTCGGGCTACCATCGAGCGTGACGGCCAGATGGACTCGCTCAAGAAGGTTGATGCCACTGTGCTCGCCAATGCCTGCGGACCGTGCATCGGCCAGTGGAAGCGTGAGAAGCTGCTCGACGGCATTCCCAACACCATCGTTACCTCCTACAACCGCAACTTCCCGCGCCGCAACGACGGCCGCTCCGAGACGATGAACTTCATCGCCAGCCCGGAGATGGTCGTGGCCCTGGCCCTGGCGGGCAGACTGTCGTTCAACCCGCTCAAGGACACGCTGACGGGCGCGGACGGCAAGCCGTTCAAGCTAGAACCGCCCAAACCCGCGCCAGAGGTGCCGCCGTCCGGTTTCGCCAAAGGCCAGTCGGCCTACGTCGCCCCGCTGGAGGACGGCAGCGGCATCCAGATCACCATTGACCCCAGGAGTGAGCGCCTTCAGAAGTTGGAGCCCTGGCCCGCCTGGGACGGCAAGGACTACGTGAAGCTGCCCGTGCTGGTCAAGGTGAAGGGCAAGTGCACCACCGACCACATCTCCCCCGCTGGCCCGTGGCTGCGGTTCCGGGGCCACTTGGAGAAGTTCAGCGACAACATGTTCATGGGCGCCATCAACGCCTTCACCGGCGAGACCGGCAAAACCAAGAACCAGGTGACCGGCGAGGCAGGCCAGGCGGTGTCCAAGGTTGCCCGCGCATACAAGGCCCAGGGGCTGCGCTGGGTCGTCGTCGGCGACAACAACTACGGCGAGGGCAGCAGCCGCGAGCACGCGGCCCTGTCGCCGCGCCTGCTGGGTTGCGCCGCCGTCATCGCCCGCGGCTTCGCACGCATCCACGAGTCCAACCTCAAGAAGCAGGGCCTTTTGCCGCTGACCTTCACCGACCCAAAGGACTACGACAACATACGCGAGGACGACCGCATCAGCCTCGTTGGCCTCAAGGACTTGGCGCTAGGCAAGCCCGTCAAGTGCACCATCCACCACGCCGACGGCACCGAGGAGACCCTGATGCTCAACCACTCTTTCGGCGAAAAACAGGTCGCCTGGTTCCGCGTAGGCTCCGCCCTCAACTTGTTTCACCAGAAGACAGCCTAGGCGCTCAGGCGCCTAGCGCCACCACATTGGCGCCACGGCATAGGCGCGCCCTGAACCCCGAACGCCCACCACGGGCGGGCGCGGGCCGCGCGGTATGCCTTAGGCCCCCCCGAGGGCCTCGACAGCCTGCGCGATGCAGCCCGACCTTCGCCGTTCCATGCATCTCTCGTGTAGGTCGAAATCTTGGGTGTGTGCGCTCCCCCCCCTCCCCCTCCCCCCGGGGAGGACACAGAGGGGACGTTTCACGTGACGGTCAACATGACGGCTAAGATGACGGTTTCCCTGTCGCGGGCGACGCTACCCCCAGGACAGTGGGGACAGGGGCATAGAACATTGGAGGCAGTGTAGGGTGTCGCCGCTGTCCTGGTAGGGATGTCGCAGGTGTCGCAGTGGCGTCGCCATGGGCGGAAGCAGGTTCCTCCTCGGCCATCTTGAGGATGTAGAGGTTCGAGGTCCTATTGCCCTCAGCGTCTTACCTGGACCGTACCTCAACGAGCCCCTGCTTCACCAAGGCAGCCAGGTGCTTCTGCGTGTTCCGACGATTGATTCTGCAGTGCTTGGCGAGGAGGGGGACGCTCGGCCAGCATCTGCCCTTTTTGTCGGCGTGATACGCGAAAGCCAGAAGGACTATCTTCGTCGTGCTAAGAAGGCACTCCTTCTTCCACGCCCATGTGCAAGCTTCCACCGACATAGGTGCACCCCGCAAAGAACATTAGTGCTATTGTAGGGGCCCAAATCGCGAAGTGTGAAATGTCAACAGGAGGGGCATCCTTGCTATAGCTTGAACAGGTCGCGGATTGTCTGGATATGCTGTTTGCTGGCGGGCTGCTTGAGAGTCACCGTGGGGTCGTGGAGGAGCTTTTTCACCAGGGCCTTCGTCAGCGTCTCCACCGTCGCGCGCTCCTCGGGCGAGAGGTTGTTGAGCCTGTGCAGCGCCCGCTCCAGCTCGCCCTCGCGGATCACCTCGGCACGCTGCTGGAGCAGCTTGACCATGGAGACCGCCTCCTGTGACTCCCACCAGCGTATGAACTTGGCCAGTTCCTCTTCTGCGATCGCCTCTGCTTCTGCGGCGTGCGCTTGGCGCTGCTGCAGGTTCTCCTCGGCGATAGCGGAGAGGTCATCGATATTGAACAGCCGCACGTCGGGCAGGGAGCCAGCGGCCGGGTCCACGTTGCGCGGAACGCCCATGTCCATGATGAACAACGGGCGGGTGACGCGGGCCGAGTTCGTGCTCGCGATGTCCTCGGCGGTCAGCAGGCGCTCCGGCGCCTCGGTGGCTGTGACGAGTACGTCGGCCTGGGCGATGCGTTCACGCAACTCCTCGAAGGGGACAGGCCGGGCGGCGAACTCGCGCGCCAGTTCTTCGGCACGTCCGGCGGTGCGGTTGGTCACCATTAACTCGCCGACGCCGGAGGTCCGCAGCGCCCTCGCCATCAACTTGCCTGCCTCGCCTGCGCCGACCAGCAGCACTGTCAGGCGGCCCAGGCTCTGCCCTGAGCTCGTCGAAGGCTCGCCCAGCTCCTGCTGGACGAGCCGTACGCCCGCGTAGCTCATGGACAGGGCTTTGCGCCCCAGGTCGGTCTCCTCCCGGACCCGCCGTCCCGTGCGGATTGCGCCGTGGAACAACCTCGACAGCGGCACCTGGACGCGTTGGACATCGGAGACGGCTGTCAGCGCGTTCCTCACCTGGCCGAGGATCTCGTGCTCCCCCAGAACCATCGAGTCCAACCCGCTGGCTACACGGAACAGGTGGCGGGCAGCCTCGGCATCGCGCAGTTCGAACATGTGCGGGGCGATGCTCTCGCGAGACAAGCCGTGGAACTCAGAGAGGAAGTCGAGGACCTGCGAGGCGGTCTTGCCCGGGCTGTGCGAGGCGGAATAGACCTCGGTGCGGTTGCAAGTGGAGACGATGATGGAGTCGCCCGCCCGCTCTCTGAGGACAGGCAGGGCTTCGAGGAGCTGTTTGCGGGAGAAGGCCACCCGCTCCCTCGTCTCTAGCGGCGTGGTACGGTGGCTCAGACCGACGAGAACGATATGCACGCTGGAGTTGGCACTCCTGTTGGCGGAGGGCGGATGACAGCGGGGGAACGCTAAACTTTCGCCGAGGACTTGGACTGCGTCCGGAGGCAGCGGCTGCAGATGCTGACCTCCTTGGCCACGCCGCCGGGGTAGATGGTCGCGCGCTGGATATTCGCCAGCCATTTCTTGCGGGTACGCACCTTGGAGTGGCTGACGTTATAGCCGGACTGGCCGGCCTTTTGACAGATGAAGCACTTTGCCATGTAGGTTTTGACCAAGATATAGCGTTCGGTTAGAATTGGGCCGTCCTGTGGCGTCCCTTGTCCAATCGTGATAGATGGAACAAAGATAACACACCTCGTTCCCACCGGCAACCATCATGGCTCGTAAGGCAAAGGCGTCTCTTGCCAGGGCGGCGCTGACCGGGGCCAGCCTGCGCGCCATGTTCGCTGGCGCGGCCAAGCTGCTCGAGGCCAACGTCGAACAGGTCAACGCGCTGAACGTCTTCCCCGTGCCCGATGGCGACACCGGCACCAACATGTTCCTGACCCTGCGCGAGGTGTCTAAGGCCGCGTGTACAGCCCGCGGCGACTCGGCCTCCGACGTCGCCAGGGCCATGGCGGACTCCGCGCTCCGCCAGGCCCGCGGCAACAGCGGCGTCATCCTGTCCCAGTTCTTCAAGGGCATCGCCGAGGGACTCGACGGCAAGGCCGAGTTCGATGCGATAGACCTCGCGGGAGCCCTCCAAAGCGCCAGGGACTACTCGTATCAAGCGGTCGGGAAGCCGGTCGAGGGCACTATGCTGACCGTCATCCGCCGCGTAGCCGAGGTCGCGCATGAGGATGCGGCCTCGTGCGCAACCGTCCTCGAACTGCTGACCCGCGCGTGCGCTGTCGCCAAGGAGACGGTCGAGGCTACCCCATCCATGTTGCCGGTACTGCGGCAGGCGGGAGTGGTGGACGCGGGAGGGTGGGGGCTGTACATCGTCCTGGAGGGCGTCCGGCGCGCCCTCGCGGGTGAGTCCACCGTCCCGGCGGCGCTGCCCGTGGCGGGCGTGAACGGGGCCGTGGCCCTCTCCCGCGAGTTCCTGGCGGCGGTTGAGCACGAGCTATACGGCTACTGCACCCAGCTGCTCATCTCCGGCCGTGGCTTGGACGTCGAGGGCATCCGGGGCAGGCTGATGGGTATGGCGAGGTCCGTGGTCGTGGTGGGCGACGGTGCGGCGGTGAAGGTGCACGCGCATACCGATGATCCCGGCGCCATCCTGACGTTCGGTGCATCCCTCGGGCACCTCAGTCAAGTCAAAGTGGACGACATGGATGCTCAGCGCCAGGGCTTTTCCGCCATGCACCGTGGCAAGCAGGGGGAAACCAAGGCCGTCGCGCTGGTGGCCGTTGCCTCCGGCGATGGGCTGCGCCGGCTGTTCGAAAGCCTGGGCGCGGACGTGGTCGTGGACGGCGGCGACACCATGAACCCGAGTGTCGAGCAGCTTCTCGATGCCATCCAGTCGTGTCCGTCGCAGAACGTGATACTCCTTCCCAACAACAAGAACATCGTGCCGACCGTCGTCCAGGCCGCCGGCATGGCGACGAAGTCCGCCAAGGCGGTGGCCTCCACGACCATTCCCCAGGGCATCGCGGCGGCCCTCAGCTACGGGGCAGAGAAGGAGTTCGACGCCTGCCTCTCGGATATGGGGGCGGCGCTTGGCACGGTCAAGACCGTCCGGGTCACCGAGGCGACCAGGAGCGTGACGCTCGACGGCGTGGAAGTGAAGAAGGGCCAGAAGATCGGGCTCGTGGAGGAGAGTGTGGTCGCGGCGGGAGAGGAAGCGGGTCCAGTGCTGCGCGCCACGCTGGAGAAGGCGGGCCTCGATGAAGGCCAGCTTGTTACACTCTACTGGGGCAAAGGGCTCGATGGGTCCTGCGCCCTGTCGGATATGGAAATCCTAAAGGAAGCCTTTCCCCGTGCTGAATTCGAGTTGGTCAACGGTGGGCAGGCGCACTACTCTTACATCGCCTCTATCGAATAGGCCGGGTCAGGAGGGCCGATGCCAGTCAAGATTGTGACGGACAGCCTGGCAGACCTGCCGCAGGACGTAGCCAAGTCGCTGGGCATCGAGGTCGTTCCGTTGTTCGTGCGCTTCGGCACGGAAGAGTTCAAAGACCGCGTCAGCCTCTCCGCCGACGAGTTCTACCGCAGACTCCTGTCGGGCCAGACGCCCTCCACCGCGGTCCCGGCGGTTGGGGAGTTCGTCGAGGTGTATGAGCGGCTGGCGAACAACGGTGACAGCATCGTGTCCATCCACGTCTCGTCGAAGGTCAGCGGCACCTTCAACTCGGCGGTGCAGGGAGCCAAGCAGGCTTCCGTGAAGTGCCCCATCGAGGTGATGGACTCGCTCCAGGCCTCGATAGCGCTCGGGCTCATCGTCATGGCGGCCGCGAAGTCCGCCATGAGGGGCGATACCCATGCCGAGGTCGTACAGGTGGCGAAGGGCGCGATGGAGCGCAGCCAGTGCGTGACCATGCTCGATACGCTTGAATACCTTGAGAAGGGCGGGCGCATCGGCAAGGCTCAGGCGTTGCTCGGCTCGTTGCTGAGCTTCAAGCCGATGATTGGGCTGCGCGACGGCGAGGTGCACGCCTTCGACCGGCCCCGGACACGCGCCAAGGGCCTCGCCCGCCTGAGGCAGTACGCGGCGGAGTGGTCGCCCGCTGAGGGCTACTGCCTCATGCACAGCACCACGCCCGACGAGGCGCAGAAGCTCCTGGACGAACTCAGATCGTCTATCTCCAGCCAGTGGCCCCCGTTCGTCGCGCGCTACGGGCCGGGCCTCGGCACCTACGTCGGCCCGGGCGCCCTGGGCATCGCCGTGCTCCGCGCGGCCCGGCCAGCCTGAGCGACGGACAGGGCCCGTGGCATCCGCCTCCAGCAATGCCCCGCCTGGTTCGAAGGTCGAGGCCCTCGCCAAGATTCTGGAGCTTGAGAAGCAGAAAGGCTACCAGGACAAGGCTGTGGGCGGCGGCCTCGACGCCTTCCTCCAGCGCTGGGCTGCGGAGTTGCGTCCCGCCCTTGGCAGCCTCAGCACCTACTCTTCGCTGGCGCCGGACGAACGGCGCCAGTGGGCTGCCAGGGTGCTCTCTCGAATCGCCGCACAGCCGGTCGCCGTGCCTCCCACGCAAGACCAGGCCCAACGTACCGCAGGAGCGGGCTTCAAACCGGCCCCTGCCCCGGGGATGCGGCGTGCTATCGAGCGTCCTAAGCCACCCCCTCCCAAAGCGATCTATCTTTCCGACGGCGCTCTCGTGTTGAAGTGGATGAGGCGCGGCGACATCGCCAGGCTCAAGAAGCTGGGCGTGGAGACAGTCCGGGACCTCGTCTATCTCTTCCCGTTCAGACACAACGACTTCGCCAACATCAGCAAGGTCTCGGAGTTGGAGTACGGCAAGGAGCAGACCGTCGCGGTAAGCGTGTGGGAGGCGACGAGGACGCAGCTTGGCCCCAACCCCAGACGCGCCTCGACCCAGGCGGTGCTGGGCGACGAGACGGGCAATGTGCGGGCGGTGTGGTTCAATCAGGGGTTCTTGGCCGACAAGCTCCGTCCAGGCACCAAGATGTTGCTGAGCGGCAAGGTCAGCGTCTTTCGGGGGCAGTTCGTCTTCGAGTCGCCGGAGTACGAGGTCCTGCGCGGCCAGGAAGAGCTGCTGAGCGCGGCCCGCCTGGTGCCCGTGTACCCCAGCACCGACGGGCTGTACCAGAAGTCTCTGCGGCGCTACGTGAAGCAGGCCGTGGACGCTGGCCTGCCCCAGCTCGAAGAGTTCCTGCCCTCGGACATCCGCCACCGCGAAGGGCTGATGGGGCTGCACGACGCCGTCGCCCAAATGCACTACCCGGACTCCACGGCCGACTGGAACGCCGCGCGCCGCCGACTCGCCTTCGACGAGCTCCTGGTCGTCCAGCTCGCCGTGCTCCAGCGCCGCCGCGCCTGGCAGTCCCAGCGGGTGGGCATCCCCCTCCGCATCGCGCAGGCGACCGACGGCTTCCTGGCCTCACTGCCCTTCGCTCTCACCGGCGCACAGAAGGACACCATTCAGGAGGTCCTGGCCGACCTGACCAAGGACACGCCGATGGCCCGCATGTTGCAGGGCGACGTGGGCAGCGGCAAGACGGTCGTCGCACTCACAGCCCTGGTCGCCGCCATCGCCGGCGGCTACCAGGGTGCCATCATGGCCCCCACCGAGATCCTCGCCGAACAGCACTATCTGTCCATGCGGCGCCTCCTCTCGGGGGGGACGGCCTTCGAGCATCCAGGGGCCATCGCCTCAATCAAGGCCCCGTGGTCTCCGAAGCCCATCACGGTCGCGCTGCTGGTCGGCAGCCTCACTAAGCGGGTGAAGGACGACGTCCAGCGGCTCGTCTCCTCCGGCCAGGTGGACCTGGTCATCGGCACCCACGCGCTCCTCCAGTCGGGGGTGGAGCTTCCCAGGCTGGCCGTCGCCGTCGTGGACGAGCAGCACCGCTTCGGTGTCATGCAGCGGGCCTCGCTGAGTGAGAAGGGGCCGCGGCCCCATCTCCTGGCCATGTCCGCCACGCCCATCCCCCGCTCGTTGTACCTGACGCTGCACGGCGACCTGGACATCTCGGTCCTCGACGAGATGCCGCCCGGCCGCAAGGAGGTGCGCACCCGCCTGGTACCACCCGACAGCCGCGAAACGGCCTACGAGTTCATCCGGCGCGAGGTGAAGGCGGGCCGCCAGGCCTTCGTCGTCTGCCCGCTCATCGAGGAGTCGGAAGCCATCCAGACCCGCGCGGCCGCGGCGGAGTACGAGCGGCTTTCGACCCAGGTGTTCCCCGACCTGCGGCTGGGCCTTCTCCACGGGCGGCTGCCCCTTCGCGAGAAGGAGCGCGTCATGGACGCTTTCCAGAAGCGCGAGCTCGACATCCTCGTTTCCACGCCGGTCATCGAGGTCGGCATTGACATCCCCAACGCCACCGTGATGGCCATCGAGGGGGCCGACCGGTTCGGCCTGGCCCAATTGCACCAATTGCGGGGCAGGGTAGGGCGGGGCGGGCACCAGAGCTACTGCCTCCTCCTGGCCGACGCGCCGGGCCAGGACGCGCTAGAGCGGCTGAAGCTGGTCGAGCGCCTCCACGACGGCTTCCGCCTGGCCGAGGAGGACCTGCGGTTGCGGGGGATAGGGGACTACATCGGGACGCGGCAGAGCGGAATCTCCGAGTTCAAGGTCGCCCAGTTAACGGACCGGGACATGGTGGCCATGGCCCTGCGGGAGGCTGTCCAGCTGCTGGAGGCCGATCCCGACCTGAGTCGACAGGAACACGTGGGTATAGCGCGGCTCCTGGAGCGGTACACTGAGGCCATAGCCGCTGGCTTCAGCTAATCATTGACTCGCCCTTCCAGCGCCGATAAGATTAGGCTGTCTTCTTTCGTTCATTTCTTCACAATAGGGCCGACGGAGCGGTATGGCTGACTACCGGAAGAGCGAGGCCAAGGAGTGGGCCCGCGAGACCCTGCGGGGCCAGTGGACCACCCTCATGACGCCCTTTACGCCCGGCGACGACGTGGATGAACCGGGCCTCCGTCGCAACATCCGCCACATCCGCAGCCTCGGCACTCGCGGCGGCGGCTGCACCTGGGGCATGGGCGAGTTCTGGAGCCTCACCCGCGAGGAGCGCCTGCGCGTCTTCGATGTCGTCGCCGATGAGGCCAACGGCGAGTGGCCCATCGCCGCCCACGTCACCCACACCTCCCTCAAAGAAGTGGACATCCTCGCCAACCATGCCAAGGTGTCTGGCTTCGACCTGCTCATACTGGCCGCCCCCTATATGGTCACCAAAACCGAACAGCAGGTCATAGACTTCACCCGCCGCGTGGCCGAACAGACCGACCTGGCCATCATGTTCTACAACTCGCCCCAGTTCGGCATCGTCCTGAGCCCCCAGGGGCTCCAGAAGCTGTGCCAGATTCCCAACATCGTCGGCGTCAAGGAGGCCAGCTTCAACCAGCAAATCTCCATAGGCACCCACCTTCTCGTCGGCAAGGACGCCATCATCAGCACCCCTGACGAGTGGATCCTGTTCAAGGGCAAAGAGTTGGGGTTTGAGCAGCAGGTCATGTTCGCCAACACCTCCGACTGGCGGTTTGACCGCCCCGGCCGCAACCACTACGTCACCTTCATCGAGAAGGCCACCACCGGCGACCTGGACAAGGACTACTACGAGAAGCACATCCGGGCGGTCAAGACCCTCTCGGACAAGTGGTGGGGGCGCACCGTACAGAAGTTCGGCGGCGCGCTGCCCGCCTCGCTGTGCAAGTACTGGGGCGAACTGATGGGCATGGCCGGTGGGCACGTCCGCCCACCGCTGGCTGACCTTTCGCCGGAAGACAAGGAAGAGTTGAATCGCGATTTAGTGGCGGCCCGCCTCTAGGCGCGCATATCTGACACATCTAAGGGAGTGGGGGGCTTTGGACGAAAGCCTCGCTTTATCCAGAAAAGGACTGCCTTTCACATTCCTCCTCCCCCTAGAGGGGGGAGAACCAAGGTGGGGGTGAATGCGTGCTCCCAACCACGACATAGAGTTCTTATGGAAAGCCAGGGAGTGACAACAACATGCTGTTGATGGTAAGCGTGCAGAACTTGGCAGAGGCGTTCCAGGCCGTCAAGGGCGGCGCCGACATCGTGGACGTGAAGAACCTCCAGGAAGCCCTGGTCGGCTCGGCGCATCCCATGGTGGTCAAGCAGGTGCGCGAGGCTGTGCCCATGGAGCGGCATGCCAGCGTTACCCTCGGCGTCGTCCCCAACCAGGTCGGCACGGTGGCGATGGCGGTCTATACCGCAGGCAGCCTCAAAGCCACCTCGGTCAAGGTCGGGTTCATGAAGACTGAGTACCCCCTCGCCGCCGAGATCCTCAAAGCCTCCCGTGAGGCCCTGAATGGCACCGAGACCAAGCTCATCGGCTCCCTCTTCGCCGACAACCCCCTTTACGACGGCCTCGACCCCCACCTGATGGTCAAGCTCGCCAAAGAGGGCCAGTGCGACGGCTTCCTCATCGACACCCTCACCAAAGACGGCCGCAACCTGTTCGACTTCATGTCCGAGCCTGAGCTTCGGGACATGGTCTTCGAGGGGAAGCAGGCGGGCCTGAGCACCGCCCTGTCCGGCCATCTACGCGTGGACAACCTCGACGAACTCGCCCGCATCAACCCCGACATCGTCGGCGTGCGCGGCGCCGTCTGCCAGAAGGGCGACCGCTCCAGCGGCGTGTACTGGGAGGCCGTCGCCGAGTTCAAGCGCCAGGTTGACCTGCGCAAGAGCGGCGAGGTGAACGTCTTCGGCTCCCCCGTCGCAGTACCTGGCCACACTACGAACGGCTCCAACGGCGGCTGGATCGTCATAGATGGGACCGGTAAGACCTGTGCAGGCATCCTCGCCGCCCTCACCGCCCAGGTGGACCGCGACAGCCACTCCTTCGTCGAGGTCATCATCCCGGACGTGCTCAACACCTACGACGTCATCGTCTGGGCCGAGAAGGGCCGCCACAGCATCCTCACCCAGCGCAAGGACGACACCGGCGCCACCCGGATGCTCATCCGCCCATAGGTGCGGGACAGGGGGCGTCGCGTCCCCCTCCCCTAGACATGGGGGAGGGCCTATGGCTCCGCTGCGGAGCCATCGGGGTGAGGGCAGGGACTACTGGGCCGACGGCTTCGCCTTCGGGTACGACCCGAACACCTTCAACATCGAGACCTGGCGCTTCATCTGGTCGAGCGCCGTCTTCACCTTCGGGTCCTCTCTGTGCCCCTCCACGTCTATTAGGAAGATGTAGCGGCCAAGGCTTTGCTTCGTAGGCCGCGACTCCACCTTCGCCAGGTTGAGGCCAAGCTCGGCGAAGCACTTCATCACGCCGTACAGCAGCCCCGGCCTGTCCGCATCGAACGAGAAGCAGATGGAAGTCTTGTCCGCGCCGGTCGGCGGACGGTCCGAGGTGGCAAGAACGACGAACCTGGTCACGTTGTTCGGGTTGTCCTCGATGTTCCGCGCAAGCACGGCCGCCCCGTAAAGCTCTGCTGCCCGTAGCGTGCCGATGGCGGCGGCGCGCGCGTCGCTCTTCTTGAGCTGCTCCACCGCCGCTGCGGTGCTGAGCGAGGCCACCAACTCCGCGTTCGGGAACCGCTCCGTCAGGAAGCCCCTGCACTGCGCCAGCGGCTGCGGGTGGGAGTGGATGACCCGTATGTCTCCTAGCCTCGTCCCTGGCCGGGCGAGCAGGTTGTTGTGGATGGGCAGCACCAGTTCGTGCCGGATGAATAGATTGGAGTCGTGGATGAGCAGGTCGAGCGTGAACGTCACCGAGCCTTCGAGGCTGTTCTCGATAGGCACAACGCCCTCGTCTACCTTTCCTTGTTCCACAGCGGCGGCCACGGCCGGTATCGAAGGGCAGGCGGCGTACTGCGCTTGCGGATCGTACGCGATGGCCGCCTCTTCGGAGAACGTGCCGGCAGGCCCCATGTACGCCAGTCTCTTTTTCAAGGCTTGTGATACCCCTCTCTGAACATCCTTAGTCAATCTTGCGTGATTCCCAGGAGCCGGTCAGGCTGCTCGCGCACGCATGGTCGAAGCCATGGCCGCAGCGATTCTATGGGCGAGTATTTGGGAGTGTCAACGTTGGGTCCGTGTTTTCGGCATTTTAACTCTAAGGGTTATCCCTTATAGCTTTGGCCGTCGCACCTAAGGAACGCCCGATTGTTCAAGGGGTCTCGGGTTGTTAGGGAATGTGTGTTTGGCGTGTTCGTGAACGGCTGGAAGGTTGCTATCCCATGTCCGGCAAGGACCTAGGGGTATGAACTGGTTCAGATAGATGTGAGACAGTTGCGAGGGTAAGGAACCAGAGGCCATCCTTCTGGGTGAGATCACGATCATCCATAAAGGAGGACCTCTCGCATGCGCATCGTAGGATTACCCCGATCCTTCCGGCAACTGGCGCGGCACCGGCCGTTGGCGCTTTCGGAACGCGCGGCAATCCGTTTGCGCCTGGTGTCGGCCTGGATGGCCCTGCGGGCCCGTGGAGCCGGCAGCCAGGAAGCAGCGGAGGCGGTGGGTGTGAGCCGTGCCAGCCTGTACCGCTGGTGGCGAGACCTGGAGCTTCGGGGGCCAGGTGGCCTGGAAGACCAGAGCCGCGCTCCCCAACGCCGCCGCCTGCCCACCTGGAGCGCAGCCCTGCTTACGGGCAGTCCAGGAGCTACGGGAGCGGTTCCCCGGCTGGGGCAAAGACCAACTGGCGGTGCTCTTGCGCCGGAGCGGCTGGAAGGTCGGTGCCTCCATGGTGGGACGCATCCTGCGCTCCTTGCGAGCACGGGGGCTCCTGCCCGAACCATTGGCCCTGCGCATCGCTGCCCGGAAACGGCTGCGGCCTCGGCGCTATGCCCAGCGCAAGCCCAAGGACTACGCGGTGCGGCGCCCCGGCGACCTGGTCCAACTCGACACCCTGAATGCGCGCCCGTTGCCTGGAGTGATCCTCAAGCACTTCGCCGCTCGCGACCCTGTCTGTAAGTGGGATGTCCTGGAGCTGGCAGGGCGGGCCACCGCTGCCACCGCCGCACGCTTCCTCGACAGCCTGCAGGCGCGCATGCCGTCCTCCATCCGGGCCCTGCAGGTGGACGGCGGCAGCGAGATCTGCGGCGCCTTCGAGCAGGCCTGCCACGACCCCGGACTGCGCCTGTTCGTCCTGCCCCCCCACACTCACCCAAGCTCAACGGCTGTGTGGAACGCTCCCATCGCACCCACACCGAGGCGTTCTACAACCTCTACGACGGAGACCGCCATCTCCAACCGTTCAACGCCGCGCTCCGTGCTTGGGAGCACCTCTACAACAGCTTCCGCCCGCATCAGGCCCTTGGCGGCATGACCCCTTTGGAGTATCTTCGTACCTACCACCCAGACCTGGCCTCCTCCTCTCTGTCTCACATGTACTGAACGAGTACAGGGTCTTGACAAACCCAAGAAACGGTGGATAATTCAGGTGCTGGTGAGGGAGTCTTTTGCAATGTCGTGTTTGGGCCGGCAGCTTTGACGGGCACCGTCTCGAACGGATTGTGGTTTGACCGGTGAGTTTTTAAGTCTGGGGGAGCTAGAAGTTTAGACATGAAACTGAATACTAAAAGGTCGCTGATTTATTCTGGAGTCCTCTTAGCCGCTTTGGTGGTCACCTCTGTCTTTATCGGCCGGGGCGCGGTTCAGGCTGTCGTCAACGCTGACGATATCAACCTCACCTTACCGAACAACCCTGCCACCGGCAGCAACGAGTTCTTCCTCGGCCAGACCATCCACTGGACAAGCACCCTTGCCTTCGCCGACCAGGAGCTCGCGACCCTTCGCCAGGTCCTTCTCGTCGTCTCTGGCCCCCAAGGCTTCAGCGCCGTGCTCCCCACCGCCCAGGGTACTTGGCCCGTCACGGGAAACAGCATCAAGGGCACCCTTACTGTCAAGGTCAGTCATAGGGGCATCACGAATCTTTCTTGCGGCGAGCAGCCAGATTCCGGCTGCGGCTCGCTGCCTGACCCCGGCACCCTGCCCGGCGCCGGCCGCTTCAAGGGCGTCGGCGCTGGCGCCATGATTACCTACTCCATAGACTGGACGCCGCCTGTCTTCCTCGACCCGCGGCCCACCTTCACCCTCATCCCCGACACTGAGGTCCTCTTCTCTATCCCAACCCTGCCACCTCCACCCGTCGTCAGTGAAACCCAGCTGCCCGCCACCGACCAGAAGTTCACCATCCCCACCGTCGGTAAGCCCAGCGGCACCACCTTGCCGGCTCTTGACATCCACTTCACTATTCCCAGGCTTTCTGTCAGCTCCAACGCTGTTTCCTCCACCCCCGACCTGCCTGACCTGCGCTACACAACCTCGACCGCTTTTGGCAACCCCGCAGGCTTCAACATCCCGCAGCTCACCGTCGCCCAGGCGCCTTCCGGCGTCAGCAGCTTCCCTGAATTGACCCAGTTCTTCACCATCCCCACGGCCACCGGCGCCACCGCTCCCTCGGGCGTGCCCAACCTCCCCGAGTTCGCCCTCGACTTCTCCGTTACCACAACGCCCAACATCCACGGCTTGGCCAGCGATGGCTCGAGCTTCTGGGTTATATCGAACAATACAGGCCAGGGAGATTTTGACGAGGTTCTGAAGCTGAACTCGGCCGGAGAGATTGTGGCCATAATGCCCGGACCCAGCGGGGATCTGAGCGACATCGTCTTCCTCAACAGCTTCCTCTGGATTTCGGAAAACAAGTTCCGCTGCTTCGACACGATTGATGACGCGCGGTGCGACAGCTCGCACCGGATCTTCAAGCTCAGTACCAGTTCACAGATCACAAGCACGGCTGGATGGGACGATCTGGACACCAAACGCCTCACCGGCGACTTAGGTATGCAGATCGGCGGCCTCGCCGCCGAGGGTACCGGCTCCAGCGGCAGCTTGTGGGTCGCCTTGCTAGGCGGAGGCCGCTTCTTTAACATTTCCCAGTCTGGCAGCGAGCTAAGTTCGACCTTCACCAATTTCTTCGTCAGCTCCATGGACGCCTTAGCCTTCGACGATGACCTGCTCTATACGAGCAACAACAACACCATCACCCAATGGAACAAGGAGGGGCATAAGCTCGCCGAGTTCTCCGCCGTCCTGACAGGCCCCAACACATCTATCAATAACATCAAGGGCATGGTGTTCCGGACTGTTTCCGGAGTGGACGTCCTGTTCCTTGGCTCCCAAACGGGCAAAGTCCACAAGGGCTTCTTCGCGCCCACCGTGACCAACACGCCGCGCGGCCTAGCCTACTCGCCCTCCTCGTCCTCCGTCGGCGAGGCCCTGTGGGTCGTCGTGGACGCCGAGCCCAAGGACAAGATCCTCAGGCTCGACGCCAGTGCAGGCACCCTCGTGACGACCTTCAGCAGCGACGGCATCGCCGACGCCCCCAGCGGCCAGATCCAGGGCATAGCCTTCTTGGGCAACTTCCTCTACCTCATCGCTAACGAAGCAAACGGCCGCAAACTCTTTAAGTTCAACCCGACGACTGCGACTGTCACCAACACCTACGACCTGAGCACCACAGCGTCAATCTACGATGACCTGGCGGCCATCACTACCGATGGCACGAACCTCATCGTCCACATCCAGAACTATAGCCGGCTCTTCGTGATAACCACCGCCGGCGTACGCGCCGGCATCGAGGAGAAAAGCCCCTGCTGCCCAAGCTACCAGGGCCTCGCCGCCCTCGGCTACCACAGCGGCCGGGCGCAGTTCTTGGGCGCCAAGGACGACAAGGTCGGGACATACGACAACTCCCTGAACTTTATGAGTGAGACTACGTGGACCGCCACCAGCTCCATCAGTGGCGTCAAGGGCATCGCCTTCAAAGATGACCTCGCGTACGTCGCGCACGCTACCGGCAAAGTAAGCCGGTCGTTCTTGGGCACCACTGTTACCACCCGGCCGCGCGGCGTCGCTTTCAGCGATTCCAGCTCCGGCCCGGGCCGCGCCGTGTGGGTGCTGGTGGACGGCACGCCCAAGGACAAGCTCCTGAAACTTGACCCCGACACTGGCGCGCTCATCACCACCTTTAGCGATGACGGAGCCGTGGACGCGCCGTCCTCCAACACAGAGGGCATTACCTACCTCAACACAGGTTCGCCCAGTACGAGCTTCCTCTGGATCGTCGCCAACGATGGAAACGACAAGAAGCTGTACAAGGTCAATGCGACCACGGGTGCCACTGTGTCCACGTTTGTCTTGAACGGCCACCCGGGTGGTTTCTTCTACGACGACATAGGCGACATCACCAATGACGGGACCAACCTCATCATCTACGCTAAGAGCAATAGCCGCCTCGCTGTGGTGGACACCACCGGTGCCAAAGTTTCCGATACCTTCCCACAGAGTTTTACAAGCTTCAACTTTGGCGCCACCGCAATGGGGTACCACTCCGGCCGCAAACAGCTTTACGCCGTCAAGAGTGACCAGCTGCGCACCATCAGCAGCGACATGACCGTGATTGAACGGGAACAGACCCTGTCAGTCGACGGCGCCAGCATCAGCACCGTGGACGGCATGAGCTTCGATGAGGACGTCGCCTACGTTGGCTACTACACCGGCTCACAGGGCCGCGTGGCCATCGGCGCCGTTCGCGCCGTGGTCACCAACACGCCCCGTGGCATCGCCTACTCGCCGGCTGGAAGCATTCTCAATGGCGTCCTCATAGACGAGGCTATCTGGGTGGTGGTTGATGGTGAGCCGAACGACCGCCTCCTCAAGCTCAACGTCAGCACAGGCGCTCTGCTCACCAGCTTCAGCGACGACGGCGCTGTGGACTTGCCTAACGCGAACGCTGAAGGCGTCACGTACCTGGACGGGTACTTGTGGGTCGTCGCCAACGTGGCCTCCGACAACTCCAAGAAGCTCTACAAGATTAACGCCACCAACGGCAGCCTCAGTCAGACCATGATTCTCAGCGGCTTCCCGGGCGGCTTCATCTACAACGACATGGGAGACATCACCAACGACGGCACCAACCTGCTCATCTCCCTGGCCGGCGAGAACCGTTATTTCGTCGTTGACACCAGAGGCGCCAAGATGTCCGAGAAGAACATCTGCTGCACGACGACGGGCTTCGGTGGTGGAGGCTACAGTGCAATCGCCTTCCGCTCCGCCGGCCTCCAGCCCTTCTTGGCCCGCGGCAGCGAGATCCACCAGACCACCGCAGAAGGGAATAATAACGTAAAAATCATCGCCGAATTCGGCGGCCTAGCCATCAGCGGTATCCAGGGCATGGTCTTCATCGGTGACAAGCTCTATGTCGCCCACACCGGCAGCGGCTTGGTCTCCAAGTCCTCCGTGCCCTCCGACGCCACCAACAACCCGCAGGGCCTCGCCTACAACTCTGGTGCCGACGAGTTCTACATCCTCGTGGACGGCTCGGGCAGGGCGAAGGACCGCATCGTCGTTGTCGCCGGTACGTCGACTGGAACGACCACGCCTGGCGTCCTCGTTAAGCGCTCCTTCCAGGCCCCGAGCAGCGACAGCCGTGACTTGACTTTCCTGAATGGCACACTGTACGTCGCGGCTACCGACGAAGAATCGTCAATGTGCTGTGCCCCTAACCGCATCTACAAGTTCAATCCGACCACCGGCGTTCAGACTGGCCAGTTCGCTGTTGCCACCCCCGACACGATCTCAGGTCTGGCGAACAACGGCACCGATCTCATCGCTATGATGGAAATGAGGCCCTTTGAAGCGCTTCTCATCGACCCGCGCGATGGCTCCGAAACGGGCAGATTGTTCGGCTTCGACGAGTCAAACCCTTATTTCTTCGATAGCGGGTTCCAGGCGGTCGCCTATCAGTCGAGCACCAAGCAGTGGTTCCCTGCGAAGAGCAAGATCGTGTACCAGTTCGACGAGGACGGCCAGAAACTGGGCCAGTTCGACATCACCACTGGTGGCTTCTTCGGCGACATCCGTGGTGCGACGTTCAAGGGCGATGTCTTCTACGTGGCGGAGGCCGGTGGCGACACCGTGCACTCGGCCCGCATCCCAGCGCCGATAGCCGTCGTCACCACCGACCCGCTTGACATGGCCACCGACGGCACCAACCTGTTCATCCTGGTGGACGCCACGCCGAGGGACAAGATCCTCAAGGTCAACTCTAGCACCGGCGCCCTCATCTCCAGCTTCAATGCCCCCGGTGCCGACGCTGAGGCGCTGGCATTCCACCAGAACTTCCTCTATGTCCTGGTTAACGACGCGAGGTTCTTCGAAATCCCCGGCGGCCAGTCCGGCCATTTCTTCGAATACCGGGCCCTGCCCTCGCTGGTCAAGCTTGACCCCACGACCGGAGCGAAGATCGTCGAGATGCCTATCCCTGTCGTCGCTGCACCGGATGGCTTCCCCTTCTTGCGCGCTATTGTGGCCGCGATGGCCAGCGACGGCACCTCGCTGTACCTCGGCCTAAGGTTAGGACAAAACGACCCAAGCAACCTTGACGCCGAC
>Ga0194132_10000126_pt1 | contig 146359 bp, 140 predicted proteins | sample TA2KigOf80mmetaG_FD_148612 | JGI IMG/M metagenome (GOLD analysis project Ga0194132, IMG submission 148612) | Freshwater microbial communities from Lake Tanganyika, Tanzania - TA2015054 Kigoma Offshore 80m | ecosystem: Environmental > Aquatic > Freshwater > Lake | place: Tanzania: Lake...
TACTGGCCCATGCTGGGGCGGCAGAATGCGCAACTGGCACTCTCTTTCGGCGTAGATGATATTGATGGAACCATTGATGATACCACAAAAATCTATAGCATGGCCGGCTCTGAAGAACAAAACCCGACCATGACAACTGCAGAGCTTGTTACATTAATAAAACAGGCCAAAAGGGAACCGGTGGAGAGGGATACTTTGTATAATGAGATAAAGGACTATTCAATGGTCAACTTAACTCCTGAGCTTAATTAAAAAAGCCGCCTTTAACCGGCGGCTTTTAAATATCAGAAGTTCCCATTCACATCAATGTCCCGTTATTATCGTCATTGTTATTGACAACTGCTTCTTCTGCAACAGGGCTTTCCACCGCAGTTTCTGCCTCAGATACAGTTACCGTTTCCACTACCATTGTTTCCTCAGGCGTGCTGTACACTTCTTCAACCCTTTCAACAATTACCGGTGCCGGAGCAGGGGCTGGTTTCGGCGCTTTAGGTTTGGGGGCTGGCTTTTTAACTGCTTTGGGCTTAGGAGCAGGCTTCTTTGCCGCTTTCTTTACAGGTTTACTTGCCGTCTTCTTCTTTGGCTTTGCTCTTTTGGGGGCCGCTTTCCCGGCACGACGAGCAGGTTTCCGTGCAATGGGTTTACGTTTTGGTTTGGCCTTTGCCTTTTTCTTTGGCGCAGCTTTTTTGCGGCTGACTGTTTTCCTTGATGCTTTTTTTCTTGCAGGCTTAGCAGCCTTTCCGCCCCGGCGGGCAGCTTTCTTTGCTTTCTTTTTAGTTGCCATGACGATAGCTTTAAGCGTTTTAAATATTTTTGAGGGGGACAATAAAATTACAACTGCTTTTATTTAAAAGCATCAATAACCAAAAAAATAATCAACATTCAGGCAAACTGAGGGAAACGTTAACCGCCAGGCCGCCATCTGCCGTTTCCTTGTATTTATGGTTCATGTCAAGGGCTGTGTCCCACATGGTTTTAATAACAGCATCCAGCGAAACTTTGGCAAAGTCGGGAGTGCTCTGTAAGGCAAGCTGTGAAGCTGTAATAGCCTTTATGGCCCCCATGGTATTGCGTTCAATACAGGGTACCTGTACCAGGCCGGCTATCGGGTCGCAGGTAAGACCCAGGTGGTGTTCCATAGCTATTTCAGCCGCCATTAATACCTGTCGTTGTGTGCCGCCCATACATTCGGTTAAGCCCGCCGCAGCCATGGCCGATGACACCCCTATTTCGGCCTGGCATCCGCCCATGGCAGCCGATAAAGTGGCCCCTTTTTTAAAGATGCTGCCTGTTTCAGCAGCCGTCAGCAGAAACTCAATGATCTTTTCTTCCTTATCGCCGTTACAGAAGGTAATATAATATTGCAGCACAGCGGGTATTACACCTGCCGCTCCGTTGGTAGGCGCTGTTACCACCCGTCCAAAAGAAGCATTTTCCTCATTTACTGCAAGGGCAAAACAACTTACCCAGTCCAGTATGTACTTAAACCCGTTACCGCCTGAGCGGATGGCCTCCACCCAGGAGTTATAATCCGTATAATCCCTTCCGCTTATTAGTTTATTATTCAGGTCAGCAGCCCTTCTTTTTACGTTTAGCCCGCCGGGAAGCATACCGGGAGTATGGCAACCCCGGTAAATGCACTCCTTCATCACCCTCCATATATTCATTATCTCAGCCTTTATTTCCTGCTCTTTTCTCCAGGCATGTTCATTTTCAAGAACAATTTCATGTATATGCATGCCGGTTTTAATACACCAGTGCAGCAGGTCATCAGCGGTGTTAATGGGAAAAGGCAGCTGTGCTGTATTTTTTACTGAATCGGCCTCCCCTTCTTTTACCACAAAGCCGCCCCCCACCGAGTAATAGGTTTCGGCATAAGATTCGCCGCTTCTTGATTCAGCAAGAAAGGTAACAGCATTGGGATGAAAAGGCAGAGATTCGGTTACCAAGAATTCTATATCCTCCCTTGGGTCAAAATCCACCTCATGCAGCCCCAGCAGCACTATCTTCCTCATGGCGGCTATATCATTGATTTTTGCACTGATTTGTTCTACTGCAAATGTCACCGGGTCATCACCTGCTAGCCCTAACTGCACTGCCACATCAGTGCCATGCCCCCTGCCTGTTTTGGCCAGCGAACCATAAAGCAGCGCTTTTACCGCTGTCACATTCTCCAGTTTATTTTCTGATTGCAGCATGCGGGCAAAACGCTGTGCCGCCCGCCAGGGGCCAAGAGTATGTGAACTGGAAGGCCCCACCCCTATTTTAAAAATATCAAATACAGAAATGGCTTCGTATGACAAATGCAAATGTTTAAAGTCAAAAATACTCAGATGTCGGCGATCCCGTTAATAGTTGGAAAGCCTGAATCAAAAAGTAGTTACCGCTTATTGTGGTTTTATTGTACATCCACCAGTTCCACTTCGAAATAAAGAATGGAATTGGCGGGGATATTCCCCTGTGATCTGCATCCGTAAGCAAGCGAAGAGGGAATAATCATTTTGATGACCCCTCCCTTTTGAATCAGAGGCAAGCCTATCTGCCAGCCAAATATCACCTGTCCCAGCTGAAACTGTACCGGGTTGGTGGTTTGGGAGTCAAATACTGTCCCGTTCAGCAATTTACCGGTGTACCTGACAGATAACACGGAGGAATAAGACGGCGCATGGCCGCTGCCCGGATTGATGATCTGATAGTACATGCCGCTGCTGTGCTTGGTGGCAGCTATGCCATTGGTGGAAGCATAATTCTGCATTTCAGCATCCTCACTTTCCACAGTTCTGTTTTTACAAACTGCATTTTTCAGGCAGGAGGACAGGGAAAGGGAAAAAAAGATACCCAGGAGAAAAACGATCTTTTTCATATACAGGTTTCTATTTCGAAAAATGTTGTTCATTCAGGGTTGATTTAATGGTACCGCAAAATCAGGAAGACTGGTCCCGCCGGGCAAGCAACTCCTGGTAGCGTTGTTCATTCAAATCCCAGCGATGCCGGGCTGAAAATACGACAATGAAAATAACAATGAGCAGCAAACCGGCAAGCACTACCAGTGTGCCGGAGTGGTTCAGGTTAATCAGCATCACAGCCCTTGTATACCAGCCGGAAAAATAAGTGATAAAAATACCGCCCGATAGTAAAACCGCCAGCGGCAGCCCCGCTGCCAGCTGCCAGATCAGTCTTTTCTTCCGTCCCCGGTTCTGCTCCCAGTATGCAATAAAGTTTTTTTCTTCTTCTGTCAGCATCATCCATGCAAATTTAAAGCCTAAAAGTTGAGTAGCGGGTTAATTTCAAATAAGGAATATAACATTGATTTTACATAGCCCTGTATTGCGGGCCCGCAGCAAAATAGTTATCTTGTACACCAAACCCCTCTGGCTTTTGAAACTGTCTTCACTGATGGCCGAATTTCTTATCACCAACCATCGCCTCGATCTTCCGGGCATAGGCAGCTTTGTGCCCGGTACGGAAGCGAATCCTGAACCCGATCATGCCAGGTCTGCAAAAGATATTATTTCTTCCGGTATCAGTTTCGAATCGAATCCCGGCATCAAAGAGGCACCGAAACTGGTGGCATTTATTGCTGCCCGGACGGGGAAGATCAAGGCCCTTGCTGCTGCCGACCTCGAATCATACCTGGAACTGGCCCGCCAGTTTCTGAATATCGGAAACCCATTTCTTTTTGAGGGTATAGGAACATTAACCAAAATGCAGACCGGGGATTTCCGCTTTACTCCCGGCGGCCCCGTTGCTGAAAAAGCCTCTGCTGAAAACGTTAAAAAGATGGCAGAAATATCAGGAAGTGCTGATGAATCATCAGGCGGTTTTAAGAATATTTTCTATACCCCCCGGGTAAAAACAGATAAGCGAAAAACTCTTTTTATTTTCCTGCTAATAGCAGGTCTTGGCCTTGCCATCTGGGGCGGATATACTGTTTATAAAAAAACCACCGGCAGTAAAAAGGAACCATTACCGGATAAAAAAAATACGGAGAACCCAGTTTCAGATAATACTATAAATAATGATACAGGCAGTATAAAACAGGATCCTTCGATTCATGATCCGCTTCCCAAAATACCTGCGGGTAATTACAAATTTGTGGTGGAAACGGCTGATAAAACAAGGGGACTGATGCGGTATACCCGGTTAAAAAGTTTCGGCCTCGATATCCAAATGGAAACAAGCGACTCCCTGACTTTTAAATTATTCTTTTCGTTGCCTGCCGCCCCCGCGGATACTGCCCGGCTGATTGATTCATTACAGCGATTATATTCCCCTGCAGGCAAGAAAGCCTATGTTGAAAAATAAAAAGCCATCCTGCCCGGATGACTTACTTCAGAGGTCCCTAGCGGATTCGAACCGCTGTAGCAGCTTTTGCAGAGCTGAGCCTAACCACTCGGCCAAAGGACCATACTAATTTATAACTGATAAGAACTGTTTGCTGAGCCTATCCGCCAACCGGCGGACAAAGCACCAGAGATATTTTCGATTTCAGATTTAAGTCCCGATATTTATCGGGATTAGATTTGAATCTTAAACAGGTGCAAATATAGAGCTTTTGCCTGACTGTCTTTATTAAACGCCAAAGATATGAGCCGAATAGCTGAATCAGAATTAATCATAAATGAAAGAGGCGCAGTTTACCATCTTGACCTGCGGCCGGAAGAAATTGCCGGAACGGTGATTACCGTAGGCGACCCGGACAGGGTTAAAGAAGTTAGCAAGTATTTCGACCGTATTGAAATAAAAAGACAACACCGGGAATTTATTTCACATACCGGCTCTATCGGCAAGAAAAGGATAACTGTACTTTCATCCGGCATCGGCCCGGATAATATTGATATTGTCATCAATGAACTCGATGCATTGGTAAATATTGATTTTGCCACAAGGGAAATCAAAAAAGAACTCAAAGCCATCAATATCATCCGGATTGGAACGTCGGGCTCGCTGCAGGCGGATATACCTGTGGACAGTTTTGTGGCCTCAACACATGGACTGGGGGTTGATAACCTGTTGAATTTTTACCGTCATGAGCAAAACGAGCAGGAAAAAGAATTACTGCATTCATTCGTAACGCATACGCAGATTCACACACAAATCGGCAATCCCTATATATCCGGCGGTGCTGGTTCCCTTCTCAAACATTTTGTGCATGACTTTCACCAGGGCATTACCGTTACCTGTCCCGGTTTTTACGGGCCGCAGGGAAGAATTTTGCGGCTGGGGATCCGTAATCCCGAATTGGTGAACCGGCTTACCGATTTTCGCTTTGGACGGCACCGCATCACTAATTTTGAAATGGAAACTTCAGCTATCTACGGACTGGGCAAACTGCTGGGGCATCATTGCCTCGCTATCAATGCCATTGTGGCCAACCGGGTAAAAAAGGAATTTTCAAAAGATGGAAAGGCTGCTGTGGAGAACCTTATTAATAAATTTATTCAAATCTTTGCTGATAATATAGGATGAAACTGAATTTTTTCAAATACCAGGGCACCGGCAACGACTTCATTCTTGCAGCCAACAGGAAGAACCAATACTCTTCCCTTTCAAAGCAACAGATAAGGCAGTTATGTGACCGCCGTTTCGGTATCGGCGCCGATGGTCTCATGCTGCTGAATGAAAAGCCGGGTTTTGATTTTGAAATGAAATATTACAATGCAGATGGCCGGGAAGGCAGTATGTGCGGCAATGGCGGCCGCTGTATGATAAAATTTGCATACCATCTCGGCATTCACCGGGAGATATACAGGTTCCTGGCTTCAGACGGATCTCATGAAGCAGAAATGGATCCGGACGGAATTATATCCCTTAAGATGAAAGATGTTAAAAGTGTACGCAAATTTCATAATGATTTTATTCTTGATACCGGATCGCCGCATTATATAAAAATGGTTGCTAATGTAATGGACTATGATGTGTATAAAAAAGGATACGAAATAAGGCACAGCAAAGAGTTTGAAGAAGAAGGCATTAATGTAAACTTTGTGGAGCAAATGGACGAACACGATAAGATTACCGTCCGCACTTTTGAAAGGGGTGTAGAAGATGAAACCTACTCATGCGGAACAGGTGTTACCGCAGCAGCCCTTGTTTGTTATCATAATGAAAATGGTTTTAATGATGTGGAAGTAACCACCCTGGGGGGTAAACTCACTGTGGAGTTTGACCGGGTGGATGATAACCGGTATGAGAACATCTGGCTTTGCGGCCCGGCAGAAAAGGTTTTTGAAGGCGCAGTGGAAATTAAATGAACGGTGCCCTTACCATAGAACAAATAAGTACGCAGGTAACAAAAGCAGCAGCGGATCTTGCGGGCTATTGCCGGTCGCTTACGGATGAACAATTTTTTTACCAGCCTGTCGGTAAATGGTCGCCGGCGCAGCAGGTAAAACACCTGATTACCGCCACCCATACGGCAAAACTTGCATTCACACTTCCCAAATTCATCGTCAGGCTGATTGGCGGAAAACCCAACCGTCATTCAAGAACCTATGATGAGTTAGTGGCAAAATATAAACTGAAGCTGGAACAGGGCGGTAAAGCCAGCAGACCCTATATCCCCAAACCTGTTCCGGCATCGTATGGAAAAGAAAAACTGCTGATCCGCTATTCACAATCAATGCAAGATTTTGCAGGCGCCGTTGCTAAAAATTGGAAAGAACCACTCCCGGATCATTACCTGGCCCCGCACCCATTGCTGGGCAGGGTTACTTTGCGGGAGTTGTGCTACTTTACCATTTATCACACTCATCATCATTTAACTGCTATCAGGAATTTGATCAGCAATGAAAAAACCCGACTACTGACTTCCAACTACTGACTTCCAACTTCCCTTACCTTTGCCGCCGTGATTCAGTACTTTAAGAATATCAATCAGCAAACTGTTGCCATTGACAAACCTGAAAGCGGGGCATGGGTCAACGTCTCCCCCCCGCTCAGGCAGGAGGAATTTACTGAGCTTTCCGGTCTGCTGGAAATACCGATAGATTTTCTTACCGACTCGCTGGATATTGACGAAAGAAGCCGTTTTGAAGAAGATGATAATGTAAAACTCATCGTTATTAAAACGCCTACGGAAAACAATTCTTTCAACGAAAGCGATGCTTATTATATTACCATTCCCATCTGCATCATCCTTACCCATAACCAGATTGTAACGGTTAATTCTTTTGACAACCCGGCCATCAAAAAATTCCTGAACACCTTCCCCAACCGGGATACGGAAAAGAAGAACATGATGGTGCTGAAGATATTTGAGAAAGTGACCCAGGTCTTTATGCAATACCTGAAGGAGATCAACCAGCGCCGCAACCTGATGGAGCAAAAATTGTATGCCAGCAGCCGCAACGAAGAGCTGCTGGAACTGATGAAGATCCAGAAAAGCCTGGTGTACTTTGTTACGGCGCTTAAGTCGAATAAAATGCTCATGATGAAAATTGCCCGGACCAATTTTCTGAACCTGAATGAAGAAGAGAATGAGTTCCTCGAAGACCTGATCGTGGATACATCACAGGGCCTTGAGATGGCCAATATCTACACTAATATCCTCAGCAGTACACAGGATGCATTTGCAAGCATTATTGCCAACAACCAAAACCAGGTATTAAAGCGTCTTGCCGTTATTATGATCGTACTTACTTTCTCTGTTTTGATAGCCAGTTTATTCGGTATGAATGTGCCGAGCGGTTTTGAACATTCCAGCTATGCCTTTTATATTGTTGCATTCCTCTCCCTTGGTATCGCTCTGATCATAGGCTGGTATTTCTTCCGGAAAAAATCTTTTGATGCATGTTTAACCTGAGAGTGTACGGCGTATTGATCAATGACCAGAAGCAGGTGCTGGTAAGCGATGAGCTGATCCGTGGTAATTATTATACCAAATTCCCGGGCGGCGGGCTCGAATTTGGCGAAGGAACCCGGGAATGCCTTAAACGAGAATTCCTCGAAGAAATGAACCTGAATGTATCGGTAGGAGAACATATTTATACGACAGACTACTTCCAGCTATCGGCTTTTAATCCCCAACACCAGATCATTTCTGTATATTACGTTGCCAGCCCGCTGGAAGCAATTAATATCCCCCTCAGGTTAAAACCCTTTGATTTTGACGAAGAGCAGATGAAAATTTATGAAACAACGAGTGAAACTGAAACATTCCGTTTCATTGACTGGAACGATTTCAGCCCTGAAAGCGTAACACTTCCAATTGATAAAATTGTAGCAGCAATCATCAGGCAAAAATTTTAATCATCCCCCATTGCGGCTTTCTTCATTTGGGCTGCCTGGTCATGGCCCAGGTATCTCTCAATCCAGCCGTGTACCAGGTAAATGACCGGTGTAAGTAACAAAGCTACCATAAACTTATAAATGTAATTAACGATACATATGGCAATCAACTGGTCAAATGGCCAGGGTTTGCCTTGTCCTTTCACAAGCATGGGATAGAAATAAAAAGCGATCAGCAGAACCACAAAACTGTCAATCAGCTGGGAGATGACGGTTGAACCGGTTGCCCGCAACCATATCTTTTTCTCACCGGTGGCTTTTTTTATTTTGTGAAATACAAAAACATCAACGAGCTGTGCTACAAGAAAGGCAGTCATCGAAGCAATAATAATACCAAGCCCTTGTCCATATACGCCATTGAAAGCTGTGGCCATATTGTCAATACCAGCCTGCTGTTTACTGGTAACCCACCAGGTGTTGGGAACAGTCTGAATAGCGCCGAATACCATCAGAAATCCGAATCCTATCAAACAAATGGTAAGCCAGCTCAGGAACCTCACTCCCCTCATGCCATAATATTCATTGATGATATCTGTCATTACAAAAACAACAGGCCAAAGCAAAACACCGCAGGTTAGGTTAAAAGAATAAGTGCCGCCGAATAAATGAATTTCAACCGGTTTCCATCCAAGGGTTGCTTCCAGTGAAAAAATTTTTACCCCGATAAATTCTGCTATCAGCGCATTGGTAATAAAAATGCCCGCAAGTATCAGGAACAGCCGGGTAGGTTTGTTATGTATAATAGTCTTTATCATATTTCCGCCTGAGTATACAGGTAATTGATGTAAAAAATATAAGCCAGTAATATAAGCAGCATAACCACATTCCCAATAATAAGCCAGCGTGGTACAATGGAAGCCGGTTTCTTTTTTACCAGCCACAGGATAAGATAGCAAATCAAAGTCAGCGGTACCATAATCATTCCCATAAAAAACCCTATGGTGATGATGGTGGAAACAAGGCTCTCATCCTTTATCCAGTCCCATTTAAGCAACGAGAGGCTCACCAGAAAAAAGAGTCCGCAGATAAAAGCCAGTCTTGACAAAAATAAAAGCCAGCGCATCGGGGATTTTAGTCTAAAATAGCATTATTTTGTCACCTTAATTAATTGAAACAGAATGAAAAATTCATTGCTGAAAAAAGCTCTTCCGCACCTAATTGCTGTTGTTGTTTTTTTAGTTGTTTCCGTATTTTTCTGCAAGCCGGTGCTGGATGGAAATGTACTGAACCAGCATGATAATGTTGGCTGGAAGGGCATGGCGCAAAATTCCTTTGAATACAAGGAGAAAAACGGCCTTTATCCTCTCTGGAACCCCAATCTTTTCAGCGGAATGCCCAACTACCAGGTGGCCATGGAAGGCAAAACTGTGATGCCTGACATGATTAAGATACTGACGCTGGGAACACCCAAACCCATCAACTTTTTCTTTCTGGCCTGTATCTGCTTTTATATTCTGTGCCTCTCATTGCGGATAAAACCGGTTATCGGCATGATGGGTGCCCTGGCCTATGCATTCTCCACCTATAATCCTGTAATTATTGCTGCAGGGCATGATACGCAAATGCTGGCAACTGCTTTAATGCCGCTGGTATTGGCCGGCATTGTAAATACCTATGAAAAAAATTACTGGCTGGGTTTTGCATTGACAACCTATGGCGCCTACCAGCAAATAGGTTTTAACCATTTACAGGTCAGTTATTATTTCTTCCTCATCGCTGCGCTGGTCACTATACCATATGTTGTTAAGTGGATCAAAGAAAAAGACTGGAAACATCTCGGTATGGCGGCCAGTATAACGATCGTTGCCGGCATTATTGGATTGGCTGGTAATGCTATGATGCTAAAGACAACTTCTGAGTACAGCAAGTATACGATGCGTGGCGGAAAGAATATTGAAATAGTGGGTGATACTGTAAAAGCTACCCAAACAAAAGGTCTTGATACGGCGTATGCCTTTGAATACAGTCTTGGCAAAGCTGAAACATTTACACTGATGATGCCCAATGCATTTGGCGGAGGCAGTTATAATCGGCTTGGCGAAGGTTCAAAGCTTGCAAAAAAAATTACTGAGAAAGGATATAATGGCGAACAAATAGCCCAAAGCGGTGGCATGAAATACTGGGGTAGCATATTTACTGCAGGACCTCAATATCTTGGCGTCTTCATTTTCCTGTTAGGCATTTTAGGTTTTGTAATTATAAAAACTCCTTTGCGATGGGGTTTATTAGCGGCAACCATACTGGGCATACTGATGACATGGGGAAAATATTTTGCCGGGTTCAATGTTTTCCTTTTCGAAAATCTTCCATTGTATAATAAGTTCAGGGCTCCTTCTTTTGCCCAGGTAATACCGCAGCTTACCATGGGTATCATGGCAGCGCTTACATTACAACAACTATTGTTTGCAGAAAAGAGCAAAGAGTTCCTGAAAGATAATTTTAAGAAGATCCTCTATACTGTCGGTGCTGTATTTGTTTTGACAGGGCTTGTTTATTTAGGCATGGATTATAGTACTGCTGATGATAACGGATGGATCAGTTGGTCTGTACAAAACACCAATTCTGACGAATTAGGCAGAGCCATCGTGTCAGGATTAAAAGCGGAAAGAAGAGCTATGTTCGGTGGACAGTTGTTAAGAGCTTTAGGACTCGCATTAGTAGGTATTGGCATTTTATATACTTATGTAAAGAACTGGCTCAAACCACTTGCTGCTGCTATTATTTTATTAGTGATAAGCACTGCAGAGATCACATTGACCAGTTATAAATATTTTAATAATGACAATGATCAAAATACGTATAGAGGTGATGGCTCTTTAAAATCAGATGACGAAAAACTATTTGTATCAAAAGATGATTACTACAACGCTAATTTCAGTCCGTCCCCGATAGATAACCAGATATTAATGGACAAGTCGCCCCATTTCCGTGTATACAATATGGCAGGCACAAAAGATGGTGGCACTTTCAGCGAATCAAGAACATCTTACTATCACAAATCGGTAGGAGGCTATCACCCGGCCAAGCTTCGCATTTACCAGGATATAATAGAAAGGTATTTACCACCCGGAAGACCGAATATATCAATACTGAGAATGCTGAATACAAAGTATGTCATCATACCAACAGGCCAGAACCAACCGCCTGCACTTGACAGTCTTCCCGATTCATATGGGTCAGCCTGGCTGGTAAAAAATGTAAGACTGGTAAATGATCGTGTAGAAGCCATACAAGCAATCGGCACGGCCAACTTAAAGGACACCGCCATCGTTGAAAAATCATTTGCAAAAATGGTGACACAGCCGCAATGGGACTCCGGCTCCTCTGTCCGGATGACAAAATTTGATAATGATACTGTGGAATACGAAGCCAGCTGCAACGGGCCGCAATATGCCGTATTCAGCGAAGTGTATTATCCCCTTGGCTGGAATGCTTACCTTGATGGTAAGAAAGTGGACTATTGTAATGCCAATTATATATTGCGGGGTATGTCAGTACCCGCAGGTAAACACACCATCCGGTTTGTATTTGAGCCGCAGTCGGTAAAAAAGGGAACATCCATTATGTTTATAGCGTCCATTGCCGTTTTATTGTCGCTGCTGGGTGGCCTGTTCATGCATTTCAGGAAGTATTTCAGGAAACCGGCCGGGGCCGGGTCATAGTGCTGCATGAAAAAGGTTCTTGTAATAGCGCCTTATGCCTATTTGCCGTATTATTCAGGCGGACAAAAATTCATTGCCCGATTTCTTCACCACCTTGGGCAGAAAACTGATCTTACGGTAATATCCGTAGCTGAAAGCGATATTTCACTTGCTTCAACTTATAAGATCATTCCCCTGCTGAAAAAATCTTTTTCCCGTTATTATGACTCCAGCCTGGTAAAAAAGATCACTGCTGTTGTAAAAGAAAGAGGTATTGATACGGTTATATGGGAACATCCTTACTATGCCTGGCTGGCTTTTCGTATCCGGAAAAGAACAGGCGTAAAAACCATGATCCACACCCATAACATCGAATACCGGAGGTTCAAAAGTACCGGACGATGGTGGTGGCCTTTTTTAAAATGGTATGAAAAAAGGTGTTTCAGAAAAGCAGACGGGATTTTTTTTATTAGCCCGGAGGATAAGGATTTTGCAATAACCAAATGGGGAATAGCGGCGTCCAGGTGCTTTGACCTCCCATTTGGAGTTGATATAAGTGAATATCCCGGGGACAGGGCAGAAAGTCGTGTTACGGTTTGCCGGAAGCATGCTATTCCGGAAAATGAAAAGATACTTTTGTTTACCGGCGCATTTAATTACAAACCCAACCACGATGCACTGCAGACCATTCTGGAAGAAATTAACCCCCGGTTGTTGAGTGAGAGAGGTCTCAGCTATAAAATAATTATTTGCGGAAAGGGGCTTTCGGAGAATGTAAAAAACTTGCGGAAATATAGCAGTCAAAATATCATTTATGCCGGTTTTGTCAGCGATATTGAAACTTATTATAAAGCTGCAGATATTGTTTTAAACCCCGTCATCAGCGGAGGCGGCGTAAAAACAAAAGTGGTGGAGGCGATAGCTTTTGGAACAACGGTAATTTCAACTGAAAGTGGCGCAGCGGGAATGGACAGAAATGCTGCAGGAAAAAAGCTAATTGTTGTAAAAGACAGTGATTGGGAAAAATTTGGAGAAGCCATTATCAACAATTCAAATGCTATTTCATCATCAGCAGCCGGATTTTATAATATATATTCATGGAAGAAAATCATTCAGCGAATAATTATCGTATTGTAAGCTGCAATCTATATGGTCTTTATTCTGAAGCCATCTTTCAATCCCCTGATTAAATCTTTTTTTCTTGCCTTGTTAAACTGCAGCCAGAAAAATATACGGGAAAATATCGTATAAAAAATTGCGAAGATTCGTTTTATTCCTTTAAAATTTTTCCGGATAAAATAGATCTTATTTCTGTTGGAATAATAAACATAAAAAGCAGAAAGGTCTCCCCCGCCTGATGATGATACCTTATGCAGTATGTTTATGGAAGGTTCATAATAAAGCTTAAACCCCGTCTTTGCTGCCCGGTACACAAAATCTGTATCATCATAATAAGCAAAATATTGCTCATCCATCATCCCGATTTTATCAAAGACCTGTTTATTGATCAACATGAAACAAGTGGGAGCATATGTAATATGCCTGGGAACATTATATGCCGGTCCATCGGTTTTTTTATATCCATCATGTACCCCCAATGCTCTCCATGTATCCATGTGCCCGCCTGCCATCCATAACCGGTGGGTATCGAAATAATATATTTTAGGGACGACCATCTTTTCTCCTTTCATTTCACAAACAGATAGCATCTTCATCAGTGCATCCCTGCTCTCAATTTCAATATCATTGTTCAATAACAATACATAATCGCAACCATCCTCCAATGCCTGTTTGATTCCTGCATTATTTCCTGCAGCTACTCCAATATTCCCTTCACTTTTAATGTGGGAGTATTGAGTAACAGGGTATTCTTTCACCAGCCGCACAATTGATGAATTGGTGAGATCATTGACGGAGTTGTCAACCAGGTACAGAATGTAATCCTTATAAGACTGTTTTGAAATGCTTCTGAAAAAATCTTCCAGCACATTGTCGCTGTTGTATAAAACTGTAACTAGTCCCGTTTTAGCCATAACAGTTTACTTCATGAGTCCTTTCTCTTTCATCTCCTTCACTGATTCATCAAACCGGCTTTCATATATTGATTGTTTATTTACCCAGTCGGTAAATTTCTTTAAGCCCTCAGTAAAGGAGACTGAGGGTTTAAAACCAAGCAGCCTTTCAATCTTGCTAATATCAGCATAATTATGCCGGATATCACCGAGGCGGTAATTGCCCGTGACCCGCAATTCACTTTCTATTCCATAACTTCTAACCAGCGACCGGGCCACTTCCGTTACAGATACAGGAACACCGCTACCTACATTGAATACCTCGTTATTTGCTTCATCCCTTTCTATCCCAAGCACTGTCGCCCTTACCACATCATCAATAAATACAAAATCACGGCTTTCATTTCCATCTTCAAATATGTTGATTGGCTTTTTATTTTTTATCAGGGAAGTAAAAATAGAAAGTATCCCGGTGTAAGGATTGCTCAATGATTGGCCGGGTCCATACACATTCTGATATCGGAAAGTGACTGCAGCAATTCCCAATGATTTGCAGACCAGCATCACCATTTGCTCCTGGTTTTGCTTGGTTATACCATAAACGGATGAAGGATGAATTTTTGATTCCTCATCAGTGGCTGCCAGTTGCAATAACGAAGCACCTGGATAAGTAACTTCAAAATTTCCTTTATCCATGTCTTCTGCTTTGCGGTGAGACGGATAAACAGCCCCAAGTTCAGCAGATAAATATTTTCCTTCTCCATAAATAGCCCGGGAAGAAGCAACAACAACTTTTTTAATATTGGTTTTTTGATTGGCAAGGATGTCAAGCATGATAGCTGTGCCGCCGATGTTCACATCCACATAACGGCTTACTTCATACATTGATTGACCAGTACCTGTTTCTGCAGCCAAATGAACTATCACATCATTTTCTCCAATTGCTTTTTCCCAATCAGCCCTGGAAGTAACGGTTCCATTGATGAAATAAACTTTGTCTTTTATTGAAAGATAAAGAGGTGAATTTTTTTCAGGATTGTTGCCGTGGATTTGTCTGGATAAATTATCAAGTACAGTCACATCATACCTTTTCTGTAAAAGATTTAAAGCCAGATTGGAACCGATAAAACCTGCACCCCCAGTAATTAAAACTTTTTTCATGAATTAGTTTATGAATTCACCATTCTCATTTGTCTTTAGCCACTTACTTTTTTCAAATGAATACCGTTTGATGATCCTTGCCGGAGCGCCGACAGCCACACAATAATCGGGAATATCCTTCATCACTACGGAATTGGCGCCAACCACACTTTGTTTACCAACACTTGCCCCTATAACGCAAACATTTTCGCCCAGCCAGGCCCCATCACCGATTACTACTTGGGCTGCTTGCTTCACCGGCTGGTCTATTACCGGCATATTTACATTTTCATATTGATGAAGGTTATCAGCGATATACACTTTATCCGCCATCAGCACTTTTTTCCCTATTTCAATTTTTGAAGTTGCATAGAAATGACAAAACCTGCCAACATATGTGCCATCTCCAATGGTTAATGAGCAATTATTGTTTCCAGTAAGCGGAAGACAGGCCAGCCACCCTCCATCATTTATATATACACCCGAACCAATATAAATCCTTTTGTGCCCATCCACTTTTGTATGCATCAGTTTGGAACGGGAACCCAGATTACCCAATGATAACTTATAAAATGGGTATTGAAACAGGTACCAGTTCAGTAAATGAAATAGTTTTCGCATAAATGGTGAACAAAGTAACGAATTTCCTCTCAGACGGCTTGGCAGAAATAGCTCAAAACTACTACTTTTGAAATCATTATCTATTTATGAACGGTCTCAATATTTTTCAGCGACTCCGTATTGCGGTATTCAAACAGAAAGCCAAAAGAAAGATCTTTACTTCCCGTCTTTCGAAGATGACCCAGCCTGATCTGTTTCCTGCCACAGCCCCTGATGCTGTTCATTTCAAGCACTTCGGGTTGCTCGGTGATATCATTTATGCCATACCTGCCATGAATGCACTGGCAGGAGATAAAAAAATCTTTTTGCACCTTCAGGTCAACCAGAAATCACTTTACAAAAGATCAATGAGACATGCCAATAAAGACAAGATATTGACAGAAAAAAATGTTGGGCTTTTGGCACCGTTATTATTATCTCAACCCGGTTTCGGCTCCTGTGACATTCTCACTGATCAAAAAATTGACTACGACCTGGATGAGTTCAGAAAATTTCCTTTCGACTATAATAAAAATCATATCTGCCGCTGGTATTTTCATATGTATGGAGTGACGGCAGACCTCAGCAAGCCCTGGTTGATGGTAAAGCCCGATGAATCTTTCCGGAACGAGATAGTCATTGCCAGAAGTTTCCGCTACCGGGCGCCGGGTGTCAGTTATGATTTTTTGAACAGCTATCCTAACAGCACTTTTGTAGGTACAAAAGAAGAATATGATGACATGAAGAAAGCTATTCCCGAATTAAGACATAAACAGGTCAGCAACTTCCTTGAACTGGCGCAGGTAATTGCCGGGTGCAAATTTTTTATCGGTAACCAATCATTCCCTTTTGCTCTTGCTGAAGCCCTAAAAGTAAAAAGAGCACTGGAACTTTGTTTTGAATGCCCGAATGTGATCCCCGAAGGTGAGAATGCTTACGACTTTGTTTACCAGCCACAATTTGAAAAAGTGGTGAGGCAGTTGAATGAAATAGGATAACTATTTAAAGATGCTTTCGTTCTTCACTAAGAAAACTTGCTGCAACATCATTGTCCTGTTCGTGGAAAATGGCGATATCATAATATCCCATCAGGTTCTTTGATGAAGAAATATAATCATGGAGAGATGTAATAACTTCTTCATTCTTCATTTCCGTAGCAAGGACAAGGGTGCCTTTATGGTCAAAGAAAACAATCTTATTGTAACCATATCCTGCAAATGACATAACTGTGGGAAGCCCGTCTTCATTAATAGCTTTCATATTGGTCCGGTTATACTCAAAGAATAAAACAGGCTTATTTTTTTTAATTGTATCAAAAGCACCCCGAAGAACGATTGTATCAAAACCCTCAACGTCCACCTTTAGCAGTTTTATATCTACCTTATCATTTTCGCTGAAAGAAACTACTTCATCTAGAGTCCTGAATGAAACCCGGGTACTTCCCTGTTCATCAGGGATAATCGTAGCATTCCAACCATCTTTATCAAAGTTCACTGTTGTTTCCTGAGGCTTATCACTGAGAAAGGTCTTGATCAGTGAAACACCAGAAAACTGTTTGGTGTTTTTTTCCAGGAAACTGTAAGAAATCTCGTCGCCTTCTATTGCAATCACCGGAACATCCGCAACTGACTTAAGTACAGCAATGGTATCACCAACATTTGCTCCAACATCAATCACTGTCATTCCTGGATACTTCTTGTGAATAGCGATTGCTAATCTTCCTAATTGAATGTTCAAATCAGGGTAAATAGTATAATTAACAAGTTGGGGATTGTTACCTGGCATCAGTATATCAAACTGACCCACTTTAACTGTTGAAGGTGTTTTGCTCCTCTTAATATAAGGAACCCCGGTTTTAAAAATATCATAACCCCTTCGGTTCAGAAAATTTATGATAAATTTTTTCATAACGGATGCTGTCAGAACATAAATCAAAATCCAGATGATGTATCTTCGCCGGAAATAAATTTGTTCATGGGATCTCCTGTAGTGTCAGGTCTTAAAAAGATAATTGCCAATACTTTTTTCCCGCATGTGAGGAGAAGCTATTCCCAAAGTGGCGAAGATATAATAATTAGCGATTTATTTGGTCGTCTCGGTATCCAACAGCCCTCGTATCTTGACATTGGCGCCAATGCACCCGTTGCTTTAAATAATACTTACCGGCTGTATGCAAGAGGAAGCAATGGCGTTTGCATTGAACCTAATCCTGTTCTTTATGAAAAATTAAAACAAAAGAGAAAAAGAGATATTTGCATCAATGCTGGAATTGCTTTTGATGAAAACAGGCAGGCTGATTTTTACCTGTTCACAGGTAAAGCACATGGACTTAGCACTTTTTCAAAGCAAGAGGCAGATTTTTGGGAAAAAACAGGTAATGAAGAAATTGGCAGGCACAAACCTGCATCCATAATAAAAACACAGCTTCTGGATATCAACGAAGTAATGAGAAATTATTTTTTCCCTCATCCCAATCTCATTTCTATTGATGTCGAAGGACTGGATTTACAAATAGCAAAAACGATCGATTTTGAGCAATATAAGCCTGAAGTGATTTGCGCAGAAACTTTATGGTTTGCAGAAAATAATAAAGAGACTAAGAATTACCAGTTAATCGAGTTTTATAAAGACAGGGGATATTTTGTATATGCTGACACTTATATCAACAGCATCTTCTGTCGTAAAGATGCTTATAAGAATATCTCCTTCTGATCCTGTTACAGATTCGGGGCTATCTCCAAAAAATACGCTATACTTCTTCTCTTAATATCGTCAAGCCGGTAGCTCAGATGAAGATTGTAATATTTCTTCAGATCATAGGAATCAAATGGGTTTTCTGATACGATCTCATCAATATGCTGAAGCCCTGATGCATTAGCCGCATTAAAAATTTCAATAAACTCTTCGGGCATTTTTTTTTTACTGGCCCATACAGCAAATACAAAGGGCAGCCCGGTTATCTTTTTCCACTCCGAGCCAAGATCATAAATAAAAGTGGAGATTTTTCTTTGCTCAAATGCCCTGTCGCCGATTACCAGGCCGGCTGTAGTGCCGGTAATCTCATCCCGGTAACTTTCATTTTCCGCATGAACCATTTCAGGGTTAATACCCCAGTATTCCCGCATCAGGAATTTGAGCAACTCAACCGATGTCCGGCTCTGATAATCGAGATACACCTTTTTTATTTCATGAAGAGGAACTTCGCTGAATAAAGCCACCGAAGCAATTTCCCCTTCGGTACCTATGCAATAATCACCAACAATGTGAAAGCCGGGTATTTTTTTTAATACTGTCACAGGCACCAGCCCCACATCAACTTCATCGTTCAGCAGCATATCAGCAATCTTTGCAGGATAACTGCCAACCAGTTCAATCTGTTCGCTGATGGGCGGCCGCTGAAGTCCGTATAAGAGGGGTTTAGTATTTAAATAATTAACGATCCCGACCTTTATCTTCTTCAATTAGGCTAATTTTGTGTGCAAAGGTAGCAGAACCGGAACCATAAATCAGCAGCAGTATGGAATTAACAGCACTCACCTCTCTTTCAGCAGTTGACGGCAGATACCGCAAACAGGTGCAGCACCTGGATGAATATTTTTCAGAGTACTCACTGATGAAATACAGGATACTGGTGGAAATTGAATACCTGCTTTATTTGGGAAAAAGGAAATTGTTCAAATTGCCTCGTAAATGCATCAAACACCTGCAAAAGCTGGCTGAGGACTTTGGCCCCGAAGATGCCCAGGAGATCAAACAAATTGAATTCACTACCAACCATGATGTAAAGGCCGTTGAATATTTTTTAAAGAGCGAACTGGAAAAATGCGGAGGGAAAGATTGCAAAGAATGGGTGCATTTTGGCCTCACTTCTCAGGATATAAATAATACTGCCATTCCGCTCTCCTGGAAACATGCTGTCGAATATGAATACCTGCCCGCTTTGCTGAACCTGAACACACAACTGAAACTGCTGGCAAAAGAATGGAAAGACATCCCCATGCTGGCACATACACACGGGCAGCCAGCCAGCCCCACCCGGCTGGGTAAAGAAATCATGGTTTTTGCAGAAAGAATCGAAAACCAGATTGAGCAGTTTATCCGCATACCTTTTACAGCCAAATTTGGTGGCGCCACCGGCAATTTTAATGCCCACCATGCTGCATTCCCCAAAATTGACTGGGTAAAATGGGCAAATGAGTTGATCTCAGGTCTGGGGTTAGGCCGGCAGCAGCATACCACACAGATTGAGCACTACGATAACCTCGCTGCTCATTTTGACTGCATGAAGCGAATCAACAATATCCTTGTTGATTTTTGCCGGGATGTGTGGAGCTATATTTCCATGGAATATTTTACGCAAAAAACAAAAAAAGGCGAAGTGGGGTCGTCGGCCATGCCGCATAAAGTAAATCCCATTGATTTTGAAAACGCAGAAGGAAACCTTGGGCTGGCCAATGCAATTTTTGAGTTTCTTGCATCCAAGTTACCTGTATCAAGATTACAGCGGGACTTAACCGATTCAACCGTATTGAGGAATATAGGCGTTCCCTTTGCCCACACACTGATAGCCTTTCGCTCCGTCGAAAAAGGACTAGGCAAATTAGTGGTGAATGATGCTAAAATATATGAGGACCTGGATACTAACTGGGCGGTTGTTGCGGAGGCAATCCAGACAATTTTAAGAAGGGAAAATTATCCAAACCCCTACGAAGCTCTGAAAAACCTTACCCGGGGCAACAACCGGGTGGATAAAAAAATGATACATCAGTTTATTGAGGGTCTGAAAGTGAAAGAGGATGTAAAAAGGGAGCTGAAAAGAATAACACCGCATAATTATACCGGCATCCTGGCAAAGTTTTAAGCATTCCGCTTTACAATAAATATCGTAAGTTCCTTCCCCTCCTCCTCTTTAATGCTGTGAAAACGAAAACCGGTTTTCTGCAATACTTTCCTGGAAGCAATATTGGCTGTTTCGCTTACTGCATAAATTTCGGGCACACTGGTGTTATCAAGAAAATATTTAAGCCCGGCCTGAGCCAATTCTGTTGCCAGCCCCCTGCCCCAGTATTCCGGGATAAAAGAGTAGCCAAGCTGTGTTTTCTCTGGTTCTGACGGAATGGGAATGATAGCAAATGAACCTATAAACCGGCCGGTTGCTTTGTCCTCCACAGCCCAACGTCCATTTTGCGGTGTCGGGTCTCCCATTTCCAATATCTGCTTTAAATGTTCATCACTTTCTTCCTTTGTTTTTACCGGCCGGATATACCGCATCACCTCTTCGCTGCCATTGAGCAAAAAGAAATTGTCCTGATCCTGTTCGGTGAGTGCCCGGACAATCAGCCGTTCTGTTTCAAAAGCTATACTGTTTACCCGCATGTTCATATTCATAGTTCATTTTGAATATTTGACGTTTCGTAAGTCCCCTTGAGGAGGATTTAGGGGGCTTATTTATGAATCTCCGATGTAAAATGAAATTCGATATCAGGATTATTTGTCTTTTCTGTGTTAAGGAACCATTCGCTCTGGGCAAGATAAACCGGATGACCATCCTTATCTTCTCCTGAGTTAACCTGTTTAAAGCGCAGAAAGTCTTCCAGTTTCTTCGGGTCCTTGCTCGTAAGCCAGCAGGCTTTATAAAACGGCAGAGTATTAAACACTACTGAAGCGCCATACTCATGCAGCAGCCGGTACTGTATCACTTCAAACTGCAGCTCGCCTACACAACCGATGATTTTTTTATTGCCCCCAAACTGGGTAAACAACTGCGCCACTCCTTCATCCGTAAGCTGCAACAACCCTTTTTCCAGTTGCTTGGTCTTCATCGGGTCTTTGTTCACCACTTCTTTAAATATCTCCGGAGAAAAAGAAGGAATGCCGGTAAAATAAAAATCCTCTCCTTCTGTCAGCGTATCGCCGATCTTAAAATTGCCCGTATCAAAGAGACCCACCACATCGCCGGCATAAGCATCTTCAATAATGCTTTTATCCCTTGCCATAAAAGAATAAGGATTGCTGAAACGGACATCCTTATCCAACCGCACATGATGAAAATATTTATTCCGTTCAAACTTACCCGAGCAAACCCTGAAGAAAGCAATCCTGTCCCTGTGCTTCGGATCAAGGTTGGCATGGATCTTAAAAACAAAACCGCTCATGGTATCTTCTTCCACATCCACATCTCTTAACGTTGTATGCCTGCTGCGTGGCGTGGGTGCAATACGGATAAAAGTATCCAGCATTTCCTTTACACCAAAATTGTTGATGGCGCTGCCAAAAAAAACCGGCGCTACTTTTCCGGATAAGTAATCTTCCACTTTCAATTCACCATGCACCCCATCCACCAGCTCCACATCCTCCCGCAACTGGTTGGCATCTTTTTCACCAAGCTTTTCATTCACCACTGCATCGTTAAGATCAGAAACTGCTACTGCATTTTCATCTGCTGCTTTGGTGCCAGCAGTAAACAACAATAAATTTTTATCATGCAGATTGTAAACGCCTTTGAATTCCTTGCCGCTGTTGATGGGCCATGTCATCGGGTGCAGGTGGATGGATAATTCTTTTTCTATTTCTTCCAGCAGGTCAAAGCGGTTCTTGCCATCCCGGTCCATCTTATTGATGAAAACGATCACCGGTGTATCCCGCATCCGGCACACTTCCATCAGCCTTCTTGTTTGTTCTTCCACACCATTTACACTGTCCACCACAAGGATTACACTGTCAACAGCCGTCAGTGTACGGTAAGTATCTTCAGCAAAATCCTTGTGGCCGGGAGTATCCAGCAGGTTGATCAGGATCTTATTGTACTCAAAACTCATTACCGATGTGGCCACAGAAATTCCACGCTGTCTTTCTATCTCCATAAAATCGCTGGTGGCATGTTTTTTTATCTTGTTGCTTTTCACTGCACCCGCCACCTGTATGGCCCCGCCAAACAGCAGGAATTTTTCCGTCAGTGTCGTTTTCCCCGCATCCGGGTGAGAGATAATCGCAAATGTCTTTCGTCTTTTTATTTCGTTGTGATATTTCATTGCTGGTTGATAGTTTCTGGATATAGGTTACTGGTTTTTAGAGGCGGCAAAGGTAAGGGTTGAGAGGCATTTTTATTGGCTAGCGATTGTACCATCATAATCGTCAGTTGTGTCACTCACTTCATCGTTCGGTTCTCTGCATGGCATTTTGGAAACTTACTTTCTCTTTTTGAAGTACCTTTAATTTGAGCAGTCGTTGGAAAGAAGACATCAACTGTTCGGTAACAATAATCCTGTTATTATTTACTCAGGGTTTATCCGCCCGGGATATTCACTCCAATGCCGAAAAAAGCATCGCTCTGATCATTGGCAATGCAGATGATGTTAACGGAACCAAACTTAAAAACCCAGTTAACGATGCAAACCTGATGGAGGATAGTCTGAAAAAAATCGGTTTTGAAATCATTAAAATCACTGATGCTGATAAATCCGGATTTGAAAAAGCCATTTATGACTTCAGTAAAAAATTACCCCGCTACAATATCACTATGTTTTTTTATGCCGGGCATGGAGTTCAGGTTGACGGAATTAATTACCTGCTTCCTGTTGATGCGGTTTTAAATGAAAAAAATGATGGCAAATTCCAGGCCATCTCTGTAAACTTTATTACGGAGGAGTTTGACAAATACCCGGGTAACGTCAGTATAATAATACTGGATGCCTGCAGAAACAATCCGTTTCGTTCATGGATGCGGGGGGCTGAAATTGGTTTTAAGAGCATTGCCAACCAACCCGCCGGAAGTATTATCGCCTATGCCACCCGTGAAAAGGCAACCGCATATGATGGTGATGGCAAAAATGGATTATACACAGAAAGTCTGATAAAGGAAATAATGGAACCCCAATCAATGGACGATGTCTTTATTAATACCCGCAATGCCGTACTGGAGAAAAGTAAATACAGCCAATGTCCACAGGAATGGAATATGATGACCAGTACATTTTATTTCATAAAGCCAATTAATGAAATTTCAGATACGGATGATCTCAAAACAAGCAAACTGATCAGTGCCAAATACAGTTTATATTATGCTGATGATGAGAAAAGGGATGTCTGTAAAGTCACTGAGTTTGAAATATTTGATGTAACTGAATCATCCTTTAGGATCAAAGGTCTTGACCAAACCTGGTGGGGTGTCGGGGTCATTCACAAAGACAATACCACCGGCCGGTATGATTGGGAATTTGAAAATGGGGCAAAAGGGAGCAGCTATATCTGGTTCAATAGTCACGGCAGCATTAAAGGTAAAGTGAGCGGGTCAAATGTGGATTTGGACTGGATTTATATAGCCTACCCTATGAACTAGTCTTCCTTCAATCACATAAACCAAAGTATCATCACCCCGTTTTATATATCCTTACCAGCATTTCAAACAAATCAGGATGATTGGCTTTTAATAAAGCCGGTTGCTCAAAGAAATATTCTGAAATAACCGCAAAAAATTCAATGGTATTTGCAGCTCCATACATATCAATATCCGAACCGTAGGTTTTCATCTTACTGATAGTAGTCTCCATCATATTTTTCCAATGACCGGTATATTTTCTCTCCAAAATTATTTCAGGAATTCCGTCAAAGGTGCCGTCCATTTTATCAATCAGATGCACAAATTCATGAATGGCCGTGTTGCGGGCACTTGGTTCATTAATAAAATCCTGTCTTAACTGCCATTTGTTTATGATCATGACATTTTGCATGGCCCCGCTGCCCACCATGCCTCCGATTGGCCGATCGGAACCTGCCTGGTCGAAATCTTCATTGAATGCCCCGGGATACAACAAAACTTCATGCAGGTTGATATACTGCCAGTCGGGAATGGCAAAAACAGGAATGATGGCTCCGGATGCAATTAACAGTTTATCAATATCCTCAACAACGGCATTCACTCCGGTGATTTTGACTGCAGATAAAAAGTGTTCCATTCTTTTTTCAAACCTTACTTTTCCTTCCTCATTCAGTTGCCGGTAAAATTTTACATAATCGGTAAGCAGTTCCCTGTAGTTGTCCGGCAGTAAAACAACTTCCTTTACTATGCCTGCCCTAAAGACAAATAGTATTATCAAAACGATCAGCCCAAAACCCAATAAAACCTCTGAGACAGTGAACATAGGAGGGTGAAGTTAAACAGGATTGATTAATCAAAAACAAATTTGGATTGGTAAATAATTTCTTCTCACTAAATCATCTTGCGGTAATTTTGCTCTATGATCCGCCGGACCTTCGAAATTGTTGGCAGCAGTTTTAAAATGGCGCTGCAGGAATTGTGGAAGAACAAACTCCGCACTTTTCTTTCGCTGTTCGGCATTACTATTGGCATTTTCTGCATCATTGGTGTGCTGGCCACGGTAAACAGCCTGGAACAAAATATCCAGAACGAAATAAAATCGCTGGGCACCAATACCATCTATATTGACAAATGGGACTACAGCGCCGGCGGCGGGCCCGACTACCCCTGGTGGAAATACGTAAACCGGCCTTCGCCAAAGTATCATGAAATGAAGCAGATTAAGGAAAGAACTCCATCTGCAAAATATGCTGCCTTTGAAATAAACGTTAAAGACATTGTTGAATTTGAAGATAACCAGCTTTCCAATGTAAATATATACGGCATTTCCGAAGATTTTCGTCTGATACAGCCCATTGATGTGGAATCCGGGCGGTTTATGTCGGATGCAGAGTTCAGCCAGGGCAGTGCGGTAACAGTAATCGGAAATGAAATTGCCGAAAAATTATTTGGTATTCCTGAAAGGGCTGTTGGTAAACTTATCAGCAGCCGCGGAAAGAAACTTACCGTGACCGGTGTCATCAAAAAACAGGGGAATACGATGATCGGGGGCTGGCAATTTGATCAGAGCATTGTGATGCCCTATCGCTATGCCCGCAACCTTATGGATGAGAAAGGGGCCGACCCGGTGATCCTGGTTCAGGGGCAGGATAATTTGAACAGCAAAGCGCTGAAAGATGATTTGGCAGGAACCATGCGGGCATTGCATAAACTCCCGCCTTCCAGAGAGGAAGATTTTGCGCTGAATGATGTGAATGATTTCAGCCAGGCTGTGAGCAATATTTTCGGCCCTGTTAATATCGGAGGCTGGATAATAGCGGGTATTTCTTTACTGGTAGGTATGTTTGGTGTGGCCAATATTATGTTTGTTTCTGTAAAGGAGCGAACCAGCCAGATAGGTTTAAAAAAAGCTGTGGGTGCCAAAAACAGGGTGATACTGGCTGAATTTCTTTTGGAGTCCGCCTTTCTCTGCATTATCGGGGGGATGATGGGGCTCACATTGGTTTTCCTGCTTACCCTTTTGCTTACTGAGGCGCTTAATTTTCCTGTTTTTATTTCTACGGGTTATATGATGCTCGCTATTGTTATCTGCATCATAACAGGTGTGCTGGCCGGCATTATTCCTGCCCGGCAGGCTGCCAGAATGGACCCCGTGGAGGCAATAAGAAGTAAATAGTCAAATGAGTCATGCAGGTCATATTAGTCAGTAAGTTTGTGTTCCGGTTGGTTTATTTGACCCCCCATTTGACTCATTTGACCTTATGACTGTAATTCTTGCAATAGAGTCTTCTTGCGATGAAACCTCTGCAGCCATTTGTGCTGATGGAAAAATTCTTTCCAACTTTATTGCCAACCAGACCATTCATGAAAAGTACGGCGGCGTGGTGCCTGAACTTGCCAGCAGGGCGCATATACAACATATAGTGCCGGTGGTTGATACAGCGCTGAAAACCGCTGGCTGCAAGCTGACTGATATCAACGCTGTAGCATTTACACAGTCTCCGGGATTAATAGGTTCCCTGCTGGTGGGCAGCCAGTTTGCCAAATCACTGGCACAGTCACTCAATGTACCGTTGATTGCCGTTCACCACATGCAGGCCCATGTTCTGGCCAACCTGATTCCCGCCTCTGCGCCGGGCAGGGATGACCCCAAACCATCCTTCCCGTTCCTGTGCTTAACTGTAAGCGGAGGACATACGCAAATTGTACAGTGTGATTCGCCGACTCAAATGAAAGTGATTGGCGAAACAATTGACGATGCTGCCGGCGAGGCATTTGATAAATCAGCCAAACAGTTGGGGCTTCCCTACCCCGGCGGGCCGCTGATTGACAAATATGCCAAAGAAGGCGACCCCGGACGTTTTAAATTTCCCGAACCACAAATACCCGGTTTGAATTTTAGTTTCAGCGGACTGAAAACTTCCATTCTTTATTTTTTACAAAATGCTGGGAAAAGCCACCTGTACAAAGAAGAATTTACGGCTACGCCGGAAGAAAGAGATGAATTCATAAAAAACAACCTGGCTGATATTTGTGCGTCGATCCAGCACCGCATCATCACCATTTTGCTGAATAAACTGAAGAAAGCATCATGGATTACCGGAATCAAAGACATCTGCCTTGCAGGAGGCGTTTCTGCCAACAGCGGACTCCGAAAAGCATTTGAACAAATGGGGGAAAAATATCACTGGAACACTTTTATTCCTGATTTTCAATATTGCACTGATAATGCAGGCATGATTGCCATTACAGGATACTATAAATACCTTGCAGGACAATTTTCTGATTTATCCGTCAGCGCTTCGGCAAGAGCCGGATGGTAGCTTAACAAATGATGCCTAATTCTTTTTTTCAGTTTAAACAATTTACTGTTCACCAGGATAAATGCGCCATGAAGGTGACTACGGATGCCTGTTTATTCGGGGCATGGGTAGCAAATGAAGTCAGAAGTATGAGCTCAGAGGTTCGAAATGCACTTGATATTGGCACTGGCACAGGAGTACTGGCCCTTATGCTTGCGCAAAAAAATGCGGCTGCAGTCATTGATGCAATTGAAATAGATGAAGACGCTGCGGCTCAGGCTGAAAAAAACATTGCCGGTTCTCCGTGGAACGGAAGAATTCATGTCATCCGGGGCGATGCCAGGGCGCATGAGTATAACAGGAAATATGACATTATCATCAGCAATCCTCCTTTTTATGAAAGGGAACCGAAAGGAAGTGACATGCGGAAAAATATGGCTCATCATAATGAGGGGCTTCTTCTGCCCGAATTACTGCATATTATTAAGAAGAGCCTGAAACCCGGCGGAAATTTTTTCCTGCTCCTTCCTTATAAGCGAAATGATGAAATAAGAAGCATGCTGACCCGGCCTGAGTTCTCTGTCAGGCAGATCATCCTTGTAAGACCGTCAGTAAATCATGATTACTTCAGAATTGTTTTAAGCGGAGCAAAAGAATACGGCGGTGAAAATGAAACAATCATGGAAGACATTTCCATAAAAGATGAATATGACAGGTATACCCCCGAATTTGTAAACCTTCTCAAAGATTATTACCTGTATCTGTAGATAACTGCCGGCTCAGGTCAATCTCCCTGCAGCATAATCTTTTAAATATTCGAATTCTTTTGTAAGGACGCCGTCTTTCGTCATGGTAGCCCGCCTGATAATATCTGAGCCATGGCCCACCAGGTCTTCCAGCACATGTTTTATCAGTTGCTCACCGAAATAGCGGCTGGCATCCCTCGGCAGTTCATTGGGCAGGTTTCCCACTGCCATGATGTCAATAGAACCGGGCAGGTAAGGCCGGGTCTTTTCTAATGTATGGCGGTTGATGCCATAAACAGGGTCTTCAATAGTTTGATCGCCGCTGTTAATGGGTACCGAGCCGTTCACATCATCTGTAATATCGGCAATAGTCTGGATGATGAAACTCTCTGTCTTCACATCTTCCTTTTCAAACAGCCGGGGCACATTCTTGTCCCAGTACACTCCATTCATCAGTATATCTGTCTGCGCTGCATAAGGCAAAAATTTACATTCATAATTTTCAGGATGGTGGTGAAAATCCTCTCTGCCGTATTTTCCCGTCTGCCTGTTCTGGTAAAGCTCAGCTCCCTTTAATTGGGTATAAACAGGGTAGGCAAACCTTCTTTTCAGGTAATCATCCGGCTCTACTTCATGAATACCCATCAGGTTCATTATTTCAAGTACTCCATGTGCCACTCTGCCCGATCCGGTAACGGCAATCTTTACATTGGGCAGCCGGAGACCAAAATAATTATGAATCAGTTCTCTGAAACTGCGCTGCTTATACACCCTGTCTAATGAAAATAATCCGGTTCGGTTCCCATAGGCCATCATGCCATTATGAGCGCCTACTACCCCTGCAAAAAATCCAAATCCTATGATACGTTGCCCGTCCTCATGCTCCAGGCATTCAAAATCAATCAGGCTTATTTTTTTATCCAGTATTGCCTGCAGCAGGTTTTGGTTGCGGGGTTGCTTCTTTTTGGTATGTGAGAAAAAAAGATAAGTTTTCCCGGGTATCAATTGTTCCACCGGTACTTCCTTGATGCCGATAAGAATATCGCAGAGGTCTACATTTTCCCTCACCTCCACTCCCGCCGAAACATATTCCTTGTCCGTGAAACAACGGGTTGAGGAAGATTGGGCAATAATCTGCACATCCGTGCTGTTCTTATGTACCCATTTACATTGTGCCGGGGTGAGCGCTACTCTGTTATCAGCAGGAATTTTCCCCTCTCTTATAAGTCCAATCCTTGTCATACAGACGTTTATCGCTTATAGTTTTTAACTGCCCGTTTTAACCGAAGCTGGCAAGCGCAAAGTTGCCGTTTCTGTCTTTTCTGAACAAACTGATTTAAATCACAAAACCGGCATGATAAGTGTTGTAACTTTAATCATTCTTTAAAGAATCTGTTGCCCGGATGGTTACACCTTCAGGTTTTGGATGTACACAAGAAAAAGACCCGGGATGAGAAAAATTCGCATTTCTGTTGCGGCGGTTACAGTCGTATCGCTCAGCTGGTTATCCTGCAGTAAGCCTGTTGATGACCCCACTGTTAATACTCCTTACCAGCTTAGTTACGGGATTCTATAATCTACCTGAAACCTGTTGCCGGGGATTATATTGTATTGCCGGTTAAACAGAGCCCCGGTACCTACTCCGGTTTCCCGGAAGGAATTGAAATTAATGAAGCCACCGGGGCCATTAATGTTTCCAAAAGCGAGACAGGTCTTCGTTACCGCATTACCCATATTTCGGCAAAAGGCGATACGAGCCAAACCATTGTGGTGCTTTCAGGCATTACCTATACCGATCATTTTTACATACTGGCACAGGGCGACTCCGTTGCTCATCCCGTGTACAATGCTAATTCCGGCAGGGTTCTGCCTCTAAATGGATCTTCATTTGATGAGGGTAACCTGGCAAATGGGGGTGGCTGTGCTGTACGAACAGATAATGGCAAAATCAACCTGGCAGAAAGCATCCGCAAAGGTGTATTTGGCGCCAATCCGCAAAACGACGACAAGAAAGAGTTTGAAATCAGGTGGAATTGCCGGAAATATCCTTCTGGCAGGAATAAACGAGTGCAGCCAGGCCAAGCAAGGCTGCTGCTGCAAGTTCATAGGTTTTTTTCATAAAGAAAGTTTTCATTTTACAATCATGTTGTCTGTAATAAGTAAACACAGAAACTCAGATTGTAACCGGGCAAAAAAACCTCCCCAATCCCGGTTTAAAGCAGAAGGACGGGGAGGCCACCATTAACCACTGGCAAGCTCTATCTCCATTTAAGCATCTTTACTTTCCGGATTAACCGGGCTGTAACAATGCTGTGATATTTATGTTCGGGGGGCGTCTTTTATTTTCCGAAGCAAGGGAAGTGCAAAGTCATAGTCCTTATTGCGGATATAGCTTCGGGGAAGTTTCTGATGATTTCCATGCTTATTCCTTTATTTGTACTCAAACAGGCTAATTTTGTAACCAAACTAAGGCATTTTTGTTAAGAAAAGACCTGACTAAAGTAACGGCGGCATGACCTATTTTGAACTCTTTGAAATACCACTACAGCTGAAAGTGGATAAAACCGGCCTTCCGCTTAAGTATTTTGAACTAAGCCGGAAATATCACCCCGATTTTTTTACCAATGCCAGTGCTGAAGAACAGGCAGAGGCCCTTGAAAAATCAGCTTTACTGAACAAAGCCTTCCGCACCTTTCAAAACCCGGATGAAACAATTAAATATGTGCTGCAACTGAAAGGGCTGCTGGAAGAAGAGGAAAAATATGAACTTCCGCCGGCTTTTTTAATGGAGGTACTGACAATTAACGAGGCTATGATGGATGCAGAAGATGAAACTGTGAAAGGCAAGCTAAAACTGGCCATTGATAAAATTCAACTTGAAATTTATGAGCCTGTTCAGAAAATGGTGGAGCATTATCAGGAGGGTATTACTACCGAAAAAGAATTGCTGCAGGTAAAGGAGTATTATTACAAAAAGAAATACATTGACCGTATCAGGCAGCAACTCACTGTTTAGGCAGTACGGTTTTAAATTTCACACTTTACCATTTCCATTTTACATTTGCAGCCCTGCCGCCCGGGTGGCGGAACTGGTAGACGCACTGGACTCAAAATCCAGCGGTAGCAATACTGTATCGGTTCGATTCCGATCCCGGGCACTTTATTAGACTGAAGCCGATTCTTTGATGAATCGCCTTTTTCTTTTTCGGCTAGATGACTTACCAGTAAAGGGATTTCATTGAATATGAAATTTATTGGTAAAAAGACCGACAAAAAGAATAATTTTGAATTTTACAAAGTGAAAATATGAAACTAAGAACATACAGCTTTTGGATTTTGGCATTGAGTAGCCTTATGCTACTTTCGTTTACCTACAATAACAGCACTTATCAAACTGAGTGTGTGACTTTGGGTACCGATGGCTATGTCTCCATAAAAATATGGGACACAAAAAAAGGAGCTAAGTACAAACCTGAACAAGCACGAAGAGATGCCATTCATGCAATTTTATATTCAGGTATTTCTGGTGGGTCTAGTTGTACAACGCAGCCACCAATATTAAAAAAATCAGAAGAACAAGAAAGTTTTAAAGTTATTGAAAAAAGTTTCTTTTCAAAAAAAGGTAAATGGTCAATGTTTACAAGAAGTTCAGCAACTGAAACAACATTGCCAGCCAACATTGGAATAAAGAATTGGAAAGTTTATCAAGTTGCAATATCAAAAAACGAACTTCGAAAATTCTTAGAAGATCAAAAAATAATCAAATCACTAACCAATGGATTCTAATATGAAAAAATTACACCTTTTTATAATAGCTTTTGGTCTGCTTGTTTCAACAAATACAATTTTTGGTCAAGCTAAAAAGCCAACTTTAATGGTTTTGCCTAGTGATAACTGGTGCGAGCAGCGTTACTTCATGGTTGAGTTTGACAATCAAGGTACTAAACAGAAAGTACCGAACTATAAACAAGCATTTCAAGAAGATGGAGAGCTAGGCCAGGTAATTAGTAAAATAGGCTCTCTTATGATAGACAGAAGTTTTCCTCTTAAAGATGCTGAGCAAGAGTTAAAAAACATAGAAGCACGATCAGCAGAGGACAACATGACTTCCAGTGTCGCAACCGGATCGGGCCTTTCCGAGAGCCCTTTAGATAAACTTAAGAACAAAGCTAAAGCGGACATCTTACTACAGATCTGGTGGAAAGTAACTAAGACAGACAACGGGAAGGTGGTGTCTTTTGTCTTAGAGGCATTTGATGCCTATACAAGTAAAAGAGTTGCATCATCAACCGGAAATAGCACACCCAACAATAATGACATTGTTCCAGTCATGCTGCAACAGGCGATTGTATCCAACATTGACCCCTTTGTGTTACAGCTTCAGGCGCATTTTGACGATATGCAGCAAAACGGGCGAGAAATACGCCTGACAGTCAGAAAATGGAATAAGAGCAATTGGAAAAATTTGGATTGATCAGTAACTTTCAGCAATGACATCCGACGGCTATTCCCTTCGAAACCGGGTTAAACTGGTAAGGGGCGGAGATGAATATTTTACCCTGCTGCATGAACTCGTCAGCAAGGCCCGCCGCACCATTCATCTTCAGTTCTACATTTTTGATGATGATGAAACAGGCACACAGTTGAAGGAAGCTCTTATAAATGCATCCCGAAGAGGTGTGGACGTTTTTCTGCATGCAGATGGCTATGCTTCACAGGTTCTATCCAGGCAGTTTATTGCAGGGATGAAAGAGTCCGGGATCCGCTTTAAGTGGTTTGAACCTCTTTTTAAAAGCAGGAAGTTTTATTTCGGCCGGCGGATGCACCATAAAGTGGTAGTGGTAGATGGTATTTATTCCATGACAGGAGGAATCAATATAAGTAACCGGTATAATGATATGTCCGACAACCCCGCCTGGATGGATCTTGCAATATTTTGCGAAGGTGAGGCCTCGCTGCAGCTTCATAATCTTTGCAGAAACATGTGGGGTAAACCCTATAAGGACAAACTTGATTTGCAGGCTGCAGAGGAGTTCTTCCGGCAGATTCCCGCCAAAGATTATCATTCGGTAAGAGTGCGCCGCAATGACTGGGTGAAGCGCAAAAATGAGGTAACGAGAAGTTATTTCTATATGTTTCACCATGCAGAAAAAGAGATTATCATCATGTGCAGTTATTTTTTACCGGGCAGAGCTTTCCGCAGAGCTATGAGCAAAGCGGTAAAAAGAGGGGTAAAAATTAAAACCATCCTGGCAGGTCCCTCCGATGTAATGATAGCCAAACATGCCGAACGATACCTGTACGACTGGCTGTTGAAGAATAATATTGAAATCTATGAATACCAGAAAACGGTACTTCATGCCAAAACTGCCGTGTATGACAGCCGTTGGGTTACTGCAGGGTCATATAACGTAAATAACATCAGCGCCTATGCCAGCCTGGAAATCAACCTGGACATCCGGAACAAACCATTTGCCCTGCACATCAAAACAGAACTGGAAAAGATCATCCGGCAGGATTGCAGAAAAATAACTCCTGACAATTATATTTCAAGTACCCGTTTCTTCCGGAGGTTATGGCAGAGATTATGCTTCAGTTTCATCAACACGATGCTTTCGCTGTTTACTTTTTATTTTAAGCAGGAAGAATAACTGTCAATTCCCCTTAATCCGCCTGAGCAGTGATCTGAAAGTTTCTTTGTTCCACCGGGCAAACCTGCCCCGCTGTACCACAAAATCATTTTCTGAAGGATGCTGCAAATAATAGTAGAATACAAAGGGAGCCCCGGCATCATGCCATCCGGCCATCTGCCCGAAACGAAGATCATTAAAAATCAACGTATCGTTTATGTTCTGAACAGTATAATAACCTTTTGAAAAGCGCAGCAGTTTTTGCATGTCTTCATGGTCGCTTACAGTCCTGAGCAATGAATCATTACGTGGTACAAACCGGAAATCAATTTTTCTCTCTTTGTCAAATAGGGAACGATAACCAATGTGGAAACCTGAATCGTTGGAAGATACAACATACCAAAGCCAGTTGTTCAGCGGCGTGGGTGTGGTAAAATAACTGTTGTAAGCAATCTGCTGCCTCTTAAACACATCCCTTACATCACTGTCAATTTTGATTTTGTTAAGCCCGCAGTATAACAAATAGATACTGCTGAGCCCAACGCCAAACCTCCTCCACCAGCCGCGGCGGGGATGATCTTTTCTTAAAACAAGCAGGATTATAAAAGCTATCCCCAGCCAGACTGAATAAAAAGGATCGGCCACAAATATCCAGTTATAAGATACCCTGTAATGACTGAAGGGTTCAAACCACCCCACACCGTATACATTCATTCCGTCAATCAACAGGTGAATAAAGGCCTGTACTCCGAAGAAAAGAATCCATCGTTTGAGAGAAATGTCATGAGGCCGGTGCCATCTTTCAGCCAGAAGGGCGAGCAGCGGTGTTATCATCACCACAAAAAGAATGGAATGGGTAAAACCACGATGGGCCAGCAGATTTTCAGAGGTGTTGAGCCAGAAGGAGGCAATAAAGTCAATATCCGGAACACTTTGTGCCACTGCGCCAAGAAACATGGCTCTTTTACCCAATTGTTTACCGGCAAATGCATCACCCATGCAGGCGCCAAGGGCTATATGTGTCAGGGAATCCAGAAGAAATAATTTTACTTCTTCGCATGATGCAGAAACAAAGGCAGCCCGGATTTCCAGTCGCCATCAATGTATAGCTCAAACGAATACCGTCCTGTTTTTTCGAACCTGAGCTGATTAAAGTTAATAACAAAATTAACAGAAGCAAACTGCCCATTAGGCGGAATTCCAATATTGATATTTCCCTCAACAGGTTGTATAATTTCTTTTCCATCTGCATCAATCAGCCGGAGCCTGAATGAATGATCGCCTGCTTCTTTGGAAGCAAAACGAAGCCGGCAGGCAATACTGCAGGCAGGATGCTGGGCCGGAAACTGCTGGGCATATATACTGTCAAAAGTTCCTACTACGGTAAGTTTGGAATTGTTGTCCTGGGCAAAATCGGCGAGGGTGAAAATTTCTATTTCCATGATAGCTTGTTTAAGGTATCACAAGTACGGACAAAATAAGAGCCAGTTTAACCGGGCTGCCAAAAAGCCGGGAAAATACTCATTTCAGCTATGGTAATGCGTCATTAAGGCATCTTCTTGTTCATTTTTGAAATCAGGTACTTCAGCGACCTTTCTTCATATAAGGTATTATCCAGTATGTACTGCATTCTTTTATCCTCCGAGAAATCATAGTAAGCCGCCAGCAATCCCTTAAATTCATCCCTGATTTCAAACCGCCTGCCTCTTTCATAATCAAACATCCGCTCGGTACGGGTCAGGTACCTGTATTTCTGCACCAGCTGAAACATATTCATGCCATCATAAACAAAATAAAAAGGGGAATTATCAAAAAAAAGATACAGCGAAAGCTTCCCGCCTTCCATCAGGGGAGTTAAAGGAATGGCCTGCACAATTACACTGTCCTTAAGCTGGATAATATAATCATGATCTATATACTCAAGATGTCGTTTTACCGTGCATATTTTCAGCATTTGGTCCGATTCACTGTTATACGCTTCTTTTAAATCGTCCCAAAAGAATTTCTGCTCATTTTCTGATTCTGTTTTTTTATACAACAGTCCGCCAAGCCCGGGCCTGCTTTTGTTCCAGGCTACAAGCCCTGCCAGTGTATCACCTCCTTTTATAATAATATAGCCATGCTGAAAATTTGATTTCTGTGCATTAACAGCGAGTGCGGAAAGAAACAGGCTGAACAGGAATATAGTACGCATGGTAAAGCATTTATGGTTTAGCTCCCCTCCAAAACAGGTAAATACAATTTACAAACATCCGGAGCAAATTGTTTGGTGAAACAAATAAAAACGAAAAAGAAGCCGGATGGTTGCCTGGGAATGAAAAATGCCCTTTACGGGCCTTTTTCATTTAATTAAGGTCCCATTTCCGTATCATATCGCTGGCCGACCTGCCGTTACGGTGCAGGCGCCATATATCGGCTGCGGTAAGTTTTTTTGACCCGATAACACAAGCCTGGTCAGCCGGTGTTTCTTTTACTTCTGCGGGCAGTTGCTGCTTTGTTTCTTCGCTCAACTGCACGGTTTTGGGCATAACAGCGTTCTTCATAAACTCTCCTTTTTTAATCTGTAGTTTAATAATCGTCTGAGCGTCCTTCAGTAGTAAGAGAATCAGGCGGCAAGCGGTTAAGCCGGTATCAGATACATTCTTTGTAGTTGAGTATGGTGCTCAGTTTTTTGCACTGCAAAGATACAACAGTTATTCTTTTATTCAAAGCCATTCCAATAAGAAAGTGTTAAAGGGGAATAATAAATGTACAGATACTGCCATTCGGTATTTCAGGTTTTTTTGGCGGATATCATTTCCATTTTCTCCCGGCAGCCCCACTGCCGATTATTGCTACCTTTGCCGCATGGCTGAAGATTTACATATTGTTGCCGGAACCAAAGCGGATCAGTACGAATCATTGCTGCCCCAGATAAAGGGATTACTGCACGGTGAAAACGACCTTGTAGCTAACCTTGCCAACATTGCTGCTGCTTTAAAAGAGCAGTTTGGCTGGTTATGGGTGGGATTTTACCTTGTAAAGCCCTCCTTCGCTCATTTATCCAACGAAGCTTTAGCGAAGTTGAAAGCTTCAGAAGACAAGGATGAACTGGTGCTGGGTCCTTTTCAGGGCCCGGTGGCATGTACCCGCATCAAAAAAGGAAGGGGTGTATGCGGCGCCAGCTGGCAGGAAGCCAGAACCCTGGTTGTGCCTGATGTGGGAAAATTTCCTGGTCATATTGCGTGCAGCAGTCTCTCCAGGTCCGAAATCGTAATACCTGTTATCCGGAACAATCATGTGGTAGCCGTACTTGATGTTGACAGCAGTGAGTATAACCAGTTTGACAGTACTGACCAGCATTACCTGGAACAAATTGTGAGTTTAGTCCCGTTCTGACAGCATGATCCAAACCATTTCTATCACAGTTAGAGGTAAAGTGCAGGGTGTTTTTTTTCGGCAAAGCAGCCGTGACAAAGCACTGCAACTGGGAATAACGGGTTGGGTGAAAAACTTGTCTGACGGTTCAGTATCTATTCTGGCCAGCGGCAACCAGCAACAACTTGATGAATTTCTGGCCTGGTGCAGGCAAGGACCTCCCAAAGCAGCGGTTGCCGGTATTGACGTACAGCCGCATACCGCAGAAAGCTTTAAAGGTTTTGTCATTTTACGTTTTTAATGAATGGCATGCAGGTAGCCGATTACGAGTATGGAAAGGTGGCATAGCGCCAGTACCAGCTTGCTCAGCAACCAGTATTTGCCATGGTGCCTTTTTATTTTTTTCATCCGCTCTTTGTGAAACTTATGAATATGCGGCACTTCATCAAAATGGGGAGCTTTTACTTTGCCATGATCCTGCGGTGCCCGATGGTGGGCATCATTACTTACAGGTGCCTGTTTGCCCTGGGCTGAATAGTCTTTATGGTAACTTTTATGTACAGGTTGCTGTGTACCGGGGTATATCCCATAATCTGCACTCCAATATCCTGAAAGAGTTCGGCCGAAATTGCCAAAGAGATATTCTTAAGCCCCCGCTCTGTTGAAGGCATCCGTCGGCGGTTGATTGAAAAAGTAGGGGTACGCAACTCAGCCGGACTTGTAATGTTTGCGGTAAAAAACGGGTTAGTAGATTAAACGGCCCGCTGCGGTGTCCCATCCGGTTAACGACTACTGACTTCTTCTAAATTCTCCAGCATATCTTTTGTCATCGCCGCCAAATCATATTCCTCTTTCCATCCCCAGTCTTTTCTTGCCACACTGTCGTCAATGCTTTGCGGCCAGCTCTCAGCAATGGTCTGGCGGTAGTCAGGCTTGTATGAAACAGTAAAATCAGGGATATGTTTTTTGATGGCAGCCGCAATTTCATTTGGCGAGAAACTCATGGAAGAGATATTATAAGAAGTACGGACAGAAATTTTCTCCGCCGGGGCTTCCATCAGCTCAATGGTTGCCCGGATGGCATCGGGCATATACATCATCGGCAGATAGGTGTTTTCTTGCAAGAAACACTCATACTTTTTTTCTTCGATTGCTTCATGAAAAATTTCCACTGCATAGTCCGTAGTGCCGCCACCGGGTGGTGATTTATAAGAAATCAGTCCGGGATAGCGAAGACTTCTTACATCCACACCGAAACGGTGGTGAAAATAGTTGCCCCAGAATTCCCCCGCATATTTGCTGATACCATACACCGTGGTGGGCTCAATAATCGTTTGTTGAGGACAATTCTGTTTTGGTGAAGTGGGGCCAAAAACAGCAATAGATGAAGGCCAGTAAACTTTCCGCAGTTTTTCCTCCCTTGCTATGTCAAGTACGTTCAGCAGCCCCTGCATGTTCAGGTTCCAGGCCAGGCCGGGATTTTTTTCGCCGGTGGCTGAAAGTATTGCCGCCAATAAATATATCTGCGTGATATTTTGCCTTACCACCTGCACATGCAGCATACCTTTGTTCAGCACATCCAGTGGTACATAAGGTCCTGTACCTTCCAGCAAAGGGTTTTGCTCCCGAAGATCAGAAGCCACCACATTACTGTTTCCATAGATTTTTCGCAGGGCAAGTGTCAGTTCCACTCCAATCTGGCCACTGGCGCCGATGACGAGGATTTTTTCTTTTACCATAGCAGTCGTTGGTATTTACTTCTTTATTAAAGTTAGCACCTTCTCCACATCTTCGGGGCTGTCAATACAATGACTCTCATGTTTTGTCTCCACACATTTAATCCTGAAACCGTGTTCCAGCCAGCGAAGCTGTTCCAATGATTCAGCTTTCTCCAGTGCAGAAACAGGTAACTGGCAAATTTTTTCCAGAATATCCCTCCGGTAAGCATACATACCCACATGCCGGTAATAAACATGGTGAAGGTGCCATTTTTCTACTTCCGCTCCCTTTATAAACGGAATTGCCATGCGGCTGAAATAAAGGGCTTCCTTGTCTTGATTCAAAACAATCTTAACCTCTCCCTTATCAAACAGTGTTTCATAACTGTTCACCCTGATCATTTGAGTGGCCAGTTCAGTGTTTCCATCCTGTAACACTGCTGCCAGTTCATCGATTTGAGCAGGTTCTATAAATGGTTCATCGCCCTGGATATTGATAACGTATTGATATTCCCCGTTTAGTTGCTGCAAAGCATCCCAGCAACGGTCAGTGCCGCTGGCATGATGCGTTGCTGTCATCAGCACTTTTCCGCCAAAGGAATCCACATGCTGATAAATCCTTTGATCATCTGTCGCCACTACTACAGTACTGAGCGATTTTGCCTGCGCTGCCTGCTCATATACCCGCCCGATCATTGTCTTCCCTGCTATATCAATCAGTGGCTTACCCGGGAAACGGGTGGAAGCATAACGGGCTGGTATGATACCGGCAATCATAATGTAGCTGCTTGAACCGAGTTTTTGGGATCAACTGTATAAAAAGAAGTGCTCACTGAATTCCTTTGTGCAAGGTAAACCTGGTATACCGGCGAGAACTCCATCCGGCTGGTAATGGCAGCATCATAATTACCCCCCAGGTAAATCATCAATTCCGCAGCTTCTCTTACGGCATGGTTACGGCCGTCTGCAAAACTGATATAGTCAGCAAGATTGTTTCGGATACAAAAATCAGTAAGCGCCGGTGTGGCCGCATGCGGCACCATGATACGAAGCCCCGCCAGCTTTGCCGCGGATAAATCCAATACATCATCAAAGACAAAAGCGATTTCTTCCTGTTTCAAACCATACGTTGCAGACAAATGCTGCAACGCATCGGCCTTATGTTTCACCCGGAAATAAACAACATGAAAATTTTCCCGCTGTGCCAGGGTAAAAGCAGCCGTGTTTTTTTCGCCGGAGATGACTGCAAAAACCGGATTGGACTTTGTGCGCAGGTAATGACTGAAACGAAGCAAATTGGTTCCCATCGAATCCACTTCACTGAAGGGGCTTGAACCATCATCATTTTTAAAGCCGTCGTTGAACACACCATCCCAGTCAAACACATAGGCTTTGATACCCGCCAGTTTTTTTTGTAAAGCTTCAAAGCCGGTGATGAACCGGCCTTTGAACAATGAAGTAATATCGGGAGAAGAATTACTCATATATTTCAATCATTCAATCTATGTGTTTTTCTATGTACCTATGATTCTATGTGGTGAATTTTTAACCACATAGTAAGATAGAACACATAGGGTTCACATAGGATTGTTTTATTCTTCTTTCAAATCCTGTATGTCAAGCATCCCCACCGGCTTTCCGTTCTCTGTTACCAGTATGGTATCCACATTGGTCTTTTTAAAAACGCCGGCCGCTTCATTCAGCAAGGCATCCGAGTCGATACTTATGGGTGATTTGTATTCAAGACTACCGATCTTTTTGTCCAGTATGTGCTCGCCTTCTTTCTGCAGCAATCTCCGCAGGTCACCGTCGGTGAATACACCTTTTAATGTACCGTCGCTGTTGGTAACGGTAACGGCTCCAAATCCGTATTCCGTCATTTTGATAATAGCATCTTTCAGGCTGGTCTCACCTTTCACTAAGGGGTTAATACCGTTCATGGCATCTTTTACCCTAACCGTCATCAGCCGGGTATCCCTTACAAACTGTTCTGTACCTACCGAGGTAAGATTGTTTTCCGTGAGCCCTTTTAATACCTTCAGCGGCACCGTAATCGTATGCACCCCGATATTGATAGCATTGCGGACATGTTCGGCATGCCGGACAGAGCTGAACATGATCTTTGTATCATACCTGTAATGATTCACTGCTTTTACACACTGATCAATCAGCGCCAGCGCATCATGACCCTGATCCTGCAGGCGGCCCACCAGCGGGCACACATAGGTAGCTCCGGCATGCATGGCCATATAAGCCTGCTGCAAAGTATACACCAGGTGAACATTTACCAGCAGGCCTGCATGGCGCAGCATTTTACAGGCCCTCACCCCTTCCAGCGAAACGGGGATCTTAAAAACAGTTTTCTTCGGATCAAGGCCAAGCGCCAGTTGCCTTTTGGCCTCTGCCATCACTTCTTCTGCCGTATTTCCCAATGCTTCTATCTGCAGCACCGGCACCATTTTCGAAAGCTTGATAATCGTTCCGTCAATATCAGTAATACCCTCCCGTTGCATAAAAGTGGGAGTGGTGGTTAGCCCGTCAAGAAAGCCCAGCTTAAATCCTTCTTCTATTTCCTTCAGGTTGGCTGAGTCAAGATATAGTTCCATGTGTATTGCTGAATTATGATTAAAAGTAAGCTTTATTATTTTCTGTATTTCACCTCCACCTGATGCAGTTCTATAACCGGTTTCAGGAACTCTTCGAGGTCATATACACATAACTGGCTGGCTGCATCACATAATGCTTTCTCCGGTTCGGGGTGGGTTTCAATAAATACACCATCCACTCCTGCTGCAACTCCTGCCCTGCTGAGTACGGGTAAAAATTCCCTTGCACCGCCTTTCGCATCGGCACTGGGAATACCATACTTGCGGATGGAATGCGTAATATCAAAAACAACCGGGTAACCCAGTTGGCCAATATGGTAAAAACTGCGGGGGTCCACCACCAGGTCATTGTAGCCCATGGTATAGCCTCTTTCGGTAAGAATAATCTGATCATTGCCCGCATCCACACATTTGCCTACAGGGTGTTTCATATTTTCAGGAGCCAGAAACTGTCCATGTTTGATATTGATAACCCTGCCTGTTTTGGCAGCAGCCATCATCAATCCTGTCTGCATACAGAGATAAGCGGGTATCTGCAGCACATCACAAACTTCGGCTGCAGGAGCTGCCTGGTCGGGGTAATGAATATCGGTGAGTACCGGAAAACCAAACTGTTCTTTGATCTTGCCCAGCAATTTTATTCCGGCTGCCAAACCGGGGCCATTATAATATTGCAGGCTGCTGCGGTTGTCTTTGCTAAAAGATGATTTGTAAATCACCGGCACCTTCATCCGCTCACTCACTTGTTTCAGCTTCTCCGCAGTGTTCATCATGACTATCTCCTCCTCTATTACACATGGCCCGGAGATCAGGAATAACTGATCTTCCCCGCATGAGATATTGCCCACCTTGATTTTCTTTATGCTCATTACATTCTTTTATATAGCTCTTTGATCGAATCTACAGTTACCTTCTCTCTCCAGTCGGGGCCGATAGCATGGTTCCACATATGGGGGAGGTTATAGGCCACTTCTGCCATGGCCGTTATTTGCTCATCGGTCCAGTTCTTACTCAATCCCTGCGGCAAACTGATTTGGTGCTTATTCAACATCTTCCGGAATTCATTCAATCCTTCGCCATAAAAATCCTCCAGGTGCTGAAAGGCCAGACAGTTGGCATAACAATGCTTCTCACCCAAAATTTTTGATAACCCATAACTCAAAGCATGGCAAACTCCCACTTCTGAATAAGTAAGACTTAAACCGCCCATCAGCGAAGCCACCATCAGCTTATCATCGTTTTCCGGGTTTTGGCCGGCATTATCGCCAAGATACACATCCCTGCAAAGTTTCAACGCCTGCTCGGCATAAGCATGGCTGAATGTATTGTTCAAAGTACCTGTTTCGGATTCTATGCAATGAATATAGGTATCCATGCCGGTATAGAACCATTTATCTTCTGGCACAGTTGCTATCAATTCCGGATCAAGAATCACCTGGTTAAAAACCGTCCACTCACATTTCAGTCCCAATTTTTTTGTTGGCCCTGTAAGCACTGCCGTTGTAGAACACTCTGCACCCGTACCGGAAATGGTTGGCACACCCAAATGATAAATGCCGGGCTTCTTAATCAGGTTCAGCCCCTGGTACAACGTGGAAGAACCCCCGTTGGTAAACATCAGCGATACGGCTTTGGCAATATCCAAAATGCTGCCGCCACCGATACCCACCACACCGGCCGGTAACCCGTTTGCCTTCATTACTTCATCCCGCAACGAATCTATTTGCCCCGTTGTAGGTTCATAAGGGTCTACGTCAATGAACTTTATTATATCTTCCGGCTTTGCCGGAATTTTTTTTCCCAGTTCTTTTCCTTTGAAATAATGATCCACCACAAAAAGAAAAAACCTGTTGTTCTCATTTCTTTTTTCAGCCAGGATGCTTTCCATCATGCTGAAACTGCCGCGGCCGAAAACTACCTTTTCTATGTTCTTAAAATTCTTATGCATGAACCGGGGCAAGGGCTTTTGTTACACAGTCTGTAATTTTCCCGGCCAGCTTACGAACATCATCTTCTGTCCAGGTGCAGCGGATGCCAAAGGAAATCAGGCGGCCAATCACTTCCTGCGATTTGGGTAAATGCAGGTTTTTATAATCCTGCGGAGCACCAAGAATTTCAATCGGCAGCTTAGAAGCCGTACGCATTTCTTTGATATGATCCCACTGGTTGATGAAATGGTACATATTGGTGTACCAGTAATTAAAACCTCCCTCTCCGGCCTTATTCAGTTCAGCCACTGTTCTTCCGGCCGCTTCTGTATCCGGTAAAAATATATTCAGAAATGTGGCGGAGTCGCCATCCGGATCGGCAAGGGTGGCAAAAGAAATTCCCTGTACTTCTCCCAGCAATTGCATCAGCAATTTTTTGTTTGCATTATTTACTGTACGGATATGCGGCACTTTCCTGGTTTGCGCTCCACCCACAGCTGCATGCAGTTCACTAATGCGGTAGTTGAAACCAAGAACAGGGTGTTGTTCCATTCCCCGGTTGTTGCCAATATGGTCATGACCGTGATCGGCATAGGAATCAGCCAGTTTATAGGCTGCTTCATCATTGGTCACCAGTACTCCTCCTTCGCCGGCTGTAGCGATTTTGAAGAAATCAAAAGAATAACAGCCTGTTTTGCCAAACAACCCGGTGGCCGTCCCTTTATACGAAGCAGCAAAAGCCTGTCCTGCATCTTCCACCAGAATAAGATAATGTTTTTTTATAACGGGCATGATGGCATCCATATCGGCCATACCGCCGCACATATGCACAAGGCATACGGCTTTTGTTTTAGATGTTACGGCTTTTTCAATACCCGCAGCGCTCAGGCAAAGCGTTTCATCTATCTCGGCAAATACAGGCAGGGCGCCGACGAATAATACAGCTTCAATAGTGGCGATATAGGTAAATGGCGGAACGATCACTTCATCGCCTGCACCAATACCCGCAGCAGCAAGCGCAGTAGCCACTGCAGTGGAACCGCTTGAAACAGCATGTGCATATCGGGCACCGGTTATCTTCTTTACTTCACTTTCAAAATCTCTTGCTTTCCAGACACCTTTGCGGGGTTCATCATGATTATAGCGGAAAAGGATGCCCGTTTCAAGTACATCATTGATCTCCTTTCGTTCTTCAACGCCAAATAATTCAGTACCCGGCATACAAATTAAATTTTAAGGGGGCAAAGATACAGCTTCGGGGATAAACAGCAGAAGCTGGATGGCAACAAAGAGTACAAAATAAGCTGGTCAATTCAGCCTGTCGAACATTAACGATTGGAGAGTTTAGTTTACCTCAAATCAATCTCCTCCACCCCCGGATACTTCTTCTTGTCAAAGATAAAAATATTATCGGACAGGGCAGCATTTGTTTTCAGGCTGGTCACGGTATAGGTGTAGTGGTTGCCGGCATTCTCCAGCACCTTGGTGCTGTAAATGGTCTTGGCAGCCTTGTCCACCTGCACATACACTTTGTGGAAGGGTTTGTTTTTGTCAACCGGGGTCATTTCAATTTCCTGCAGGGTTTTATTACCCATTTTTTTCTCACCATTGAGCATATACAAAAAATCCCGGTTGTAAAAATCTGTGAAAAGCTTTTGCGGAGTAATCATACCGCCGGAAGCATCCAGTTTGGAAATGGTTACTTCGTTGGCAGCCTTATCATAATTCCATACAGTGGTGCCGTTGCAGAAGATTTCCTGCCCGCTGAACACAATATAATACTTCGTTCCCTTCATTTTAATGGTACCTGTCTTGGAAGAAAGCACTTTGCCGGAAGCATTTTCAACTTTATAAGTAAAGGAGGCCTGCACCGTGGTAAAAGTTTTGAATTTGGCGCTTACACCATCGAGGATGGATTTGGCTGCCGGGTCATTCTTTGTTTGCGCTGCTGCAAATAATGCAATGGCGGAAAAAAGTATTGAGCAATATAAATTCTTCATCATCCTGGTTTGTGATGGCAGCTTTAAAAGTCCCGCAAAGATAGAAGAATAAAGAAATCCCTCTTTGATTAAACTGTGCAGGGAATGAAAGACTTACAATCACTATATCGGGTTGCCAGCCCGCATTTTTCTTAACAAGCCTCTAACGGGATTCATCAGCCAAGGGAGCTGAGGTGCTGCAGAAGGTCCATTTCTGTTTTAATGAGAACATCCCTGGCCTTACTTCCCTGATTGGGGCCAACAATACCGGCTGCTTCCAGTTGGTCCATCAGGCGGCCGGCCCGGTTGTAACCCAGTTTCATCCGCCGCTGCAGCAGCGAGGTGGAGCCTATCTGGTTTTGTACAATCAGCCGGGCTGCATCTTCAAAAAGTGAGTCCCTGTCGGCCAGGTCAAAATCCTTTCCCTCCAGTTCCTTTTCATCCACATACTCAGGCAGCATAAACGCCACCGGGTAGCCCTGCTGGCTGCCGATGAAATCAACTATCTGCTCCACTTCCGGAGTGTCAACAAAGGCACATTGCAGCCGGGTCAGTTCGCCGTTGTGGGAAATAAGCATATCCCCCTTTCCGATCAATTGCTCAGAATCGCCGGAATCCAGAATGGTTCTTGAGTCAATTTTAGATGATACTTTAAAGGCAATGCGTGACGGGAAGTTGGCCTTAATAGTACCGGTAATGATGTTAACAGACGGCCGTTGTGTGGCAATAATAAGGTGGATACCTACCGCACGGGCCAGCTGCGCCAGCCGGGCAATCGGCATTTCAATCTCCTTGCCAGCCGTCATAATAAGGTCGGCAAATTCATCAATCACCAGCACAATAAACGGCAGGTACTGGTGGCCCTTCTGCGGGTTTAGTTTCCGCCTGATGAATTTTTCATTATACTCTTTAATATTTCTGGCACCCGCTTCTTTCAGCAGATCGTAGCGGTTATCCATTTCAATACACAATGCATTGAGGGTGTACACCACTTTTTTGTTATCGGTGATGATGGCATCTTCTTCCCCGGGAAGTTTTGCCAAAAAATGTTTTTCGATATTCCGGTAAATGCTCAGTTCCACTTTCTTGGTGTCAATCAGCACAAGTTTCAGCTGCGAAGGATGTTTCTTGTAGAGCAGAGAAACAAGAATGGCATTCAGCCCGACTGATTTACCCTGGCCGGTGGCGCCGGCCATCAGCAGGTGCGGCATGGTGGTAAGGTCAACAATATAATTTTCATTGTCAATTTTCTTCCCGATGGCTATTGGCAGGCTGTAATTATTGTGCTGGAATTTTTCGGATGACAGCAGTGTTTTCATGCTTACCACCGTCTTTCTCACATTCGGCACTTCTATACCTATTGTTCCTTTACCGGGTATCGGTGCGATGATACGGATGCCCAGCGCTGCAAGACTCAATGCAATATCATCTTCTAAATTTTTTATTTTGGAAATTCTTACCCCCGGCGCCGGAACTATTTCATACAGCGTAACTGTTGGCCCCACCGTAGCGCTTATCTTCTGTATTTCGATGGCATAATTGCGAAGTGTGGCGATAATCTGGTTTTTGTTATTCTCAAGTTCATTGGCATCTTGTATTATTTTTTCACTGCCGTGTGTTTCAAGTAATGAAAGCGTCGGGTATTTATAGTTGCTTAAGTCAAGCGTTGGTTCATAAGGCGGCAGGTTTTCGGGCAGCAGTTCGTCTTCCGCTTCTTCTGAGCCTGTTTTTATTTCCAGTTCCAGCGCCTTATCAGTTTTTGAAGCAGGTTTTTCTTTTACAGGAGGCGGAATGTCTGCCGGTTTTATTTCATCATGAATATGCATGATTTCGCTGACAATCTCATTTTCCACAGTAGGCTGATTTTCTTCAATTCTTTCAATTTGCTTTTCCAGTGGCTCATCTTTTTCAATCAGCTGAAATTCCTGTACCTTTTTTTCATCCGGAAAATTTATCACAATGCCATCGGCTGTGGTCATGCTGTTGCCGTCCTTTTGCCTGGTTTCGCCGTTGTGAACAGGCAATGCTTCTTCGTCTGCTGTACTTTCTTCCTCTGCAATTGCTTCTTTTTTCTGCGGCCAGTTAAAAGAAGGGTTGAACTGCCAGATGAAGTAGCCGGTTGCCAGCAACAGCAATACCGCCGCTGTACCTATGGTTCCCAGCGCACCGGTGAGTTTCCCGCTGATCATATTGCCTACTGCCCCGCCAAAAGGAAACTCACTTGTACCGAAAAGAAAAGCCATGGACACTGACAATACGATCAAACCCAATGTAACATATTTTAAGTTTCTCCATATGGAGAATACCCTGCGGCGAAAAAGCAGGTTGATACCGACCACAAAAAAGAAAGTGCATATAAGAAAAGAGGCTATGCCAAAACCATAATTGATGAAAAAATGGGATACCAGGGCGCCGAGCCTTCCCAGCAGGTTCCGGGCGGTTAAGGAATTATCAAACAAAGCAGATAAGCCCTGTCGTGCCACATTCTGGTCGTCCTTCCAGGTAAACAGGTAAGAAATAAAAGAGATAAACAGGAAAATAGCGATCAGAATGAAAATGGTGCCAACAATTTTCCAGGTACGTTCATCACGGGCCAGCTGCTTCCAGTCAACCTTTTCCTGCTTTTCCGCAGCGAAAGCTTTCGATCGGGACCCTGCAGCTGACGGGTTGGAAGGTTTTTTCGAAAGATTTTTTTTCTTTTTCAGCCTGGTAGCCATGGCAGCAAAGATAAACAGTTTGACCTGAAAAGATTACCTGAAAGTGGTAGTCGCCGGGCTATAAAAACCAAAACTGAATGATTACATTTGACAGATTAGCTGTACAAGCATGAAAAGAACTGTTCAGTTTTTTTGGGCCGGAGTACTCGCTATTTTTGGGGCTACTCTTCAAATTTCTGCTCAACAAAATAATAACAGGATTCCGGTTGATATCAGTAGTATTTCCCTTTCAAAGGAAATCAGGCCTTTTATCAGCACCGTTTACATTAACAAACAGCAGGATCCCATTACCGTTTATGCATCTCTTCAGTTTACAGAAGGAACAATCCATAAAGGCACTGTACCTGATAACCATGTGCCGAAAAAAGCGCTGGTACGATTTGTTGTATTCAACAGTTCCGATACGGCTATGTCGGTTTATTTCTTTCCCGGGTTCTATTTCACTGATATCCGTCTTTACAGCGAACAACAGAACCGGCTTCGGCACTTGCCCGATATACAGCCGGAGAATAAAGAAAAAGCAGGTTACCGGCTTTTAAAGGTTCCTGCCGGAGACTCACTGACGGTGGTTGCCGAGCTGCGATTTTTGAAAACCTATATAAATAAAATAAGACCCCGGCTGGTAAAACCTGAACACCTGGATATTTTTATAGCAAGCCTGCATGCTATCAGTTATCAAAGCGACCTGGTTACCTACGTTTTTTGCGGTCTTCTTCTGATGATGATCCTTTATTCTCTTTCCGTATTCTTCCAGGGGGCCAATCCTGAATTCCTGTTCTATTCCGGTTATGCATTTTTCATTGGCGGTATGTTGTTTACAAAAGCTCTGTTTAATTATCATACAGAACCGGTTAATTTTTTCCTCGAGGAATACCTTGATTTTATGATGCAGTGCCTCGGGATTATTTTTTATATGGTCTTTATGCAGAAATTCCTTGGTACCAGGTTATGGCATAAATTCCTGCATTGGCTTTACAACACAGGCATACTGCTGCTGGGGTTCACCCTGCTTACTTTTACCTTTCTTCATTATGCAACAGACAACTATCCCCTGGAAAACCTGGTCGAAAACGGTACAAAGGTTTTACTGCTGCTGATGATCATTATTTTTCTTTTTTACAGTCTGCAACACTGGAAGGATAAATTGTTCCGCTACCTGTTCTGGGGCAATCTTGTTTATTTGCTTTTCTCCCTGGTTTCACTAGGACTTATAGTAGCCCCGGGATTGTTCCCGGTATCAGGCCTGGCGGCCAATTCCCTTATTTATTATGAAGCCGGTTTGTTCTTTGAACTTGTTCTTTTCCTGGCAGGTTTAAATTACAAAAACAGGCGGTGCCTTATTGAGGAAACCCGTGAAAGAGAGACACTGAAAGCGCAAAACATGCTGAAAGAATATGAAAAAGGAATTGCAGTGTATAAAGCCCAGCAGGAAGAAAGACAGCGCATTTCAGCAGACATGCATGACGAACTGGGCTCGGGCATGACTGCCATCCGGCTAATGAGTGAAATTGCCCGGAACAAGATGAAGGAAAACACACCGGCCGAGATCGAAAAAATATCCAAATCAGCCGACGAGGTGCTGAACAAGATGAATGTCATCATCTGGAGTATGAACAGCAGTAATGACACTCTGGACAATCTCATTTCCTATATCCGGGCCTGGTCACTCGAATACTTTGAAAACACTCCTGTACTGTGCAAAGTCAGCACTCCGTCTGAAATTCCTGAAAAGGAAATTACCGGTGACAAACGCAGGAATATTTTTTTATGTGTAAAGGAAACCCTCAATAATGTGCTGAAGCACTCCGGCGCCTCAGAGATCTATCTGGATATAAGTATCAGCCACCAGCTTATTATCCGCATTGCAGACAACGGAAAGGGAATTAATATGGAAAACCTGCGGCGGTTTGGCAATGGTCTGAAGAATATAAACCGCAGAATGGAAAGTATTGGCGGCCGTTTTACTATTGAAAATAATCATGGCGCTGTAACCCTGCTCACCCTGCCCTTATGAGGCCTTTTTCTTCAGCAGCGCTATTACCAATATCAGCCAGCCAAGTATAAAAAATAGCCCGCCAACAGGTGTTACAGGCCCTGCTATTTTTACAACGGGGCTTTCCTGTATTTTTAAAAAACCAAGCAGGTACAGAGAACCCGAGAACAGGAATATCCCTGTTATAAAACAGATTGCCGCCCATCGGAGCAGTCTTGGCGAAAACGCACCGCTGTACAACACCCCGGTCAACATCAAAGCAAATGAATGCCAAAGCTGGTACTGAACTGCTGTCTGAAAACCCTGTACTATTTTTTCTTCGCTGGTAATCTTCTGTAACCCATGAGCACCAAATGCACCCAGGATGACGGCAATACCGCTCAGCAATGCGCCGGTAACAAGAAAATTTCTATGCATGGAATATCTTTTCAATAAGGCTGTCTAAATGAACAGGTTCCTCGTCAACCGTAATGGCAGCCTGTTCGTAATAAATTTTACGGTCGGCGAATTTGCGGGAGATAAAACTTCTGAGCTGGTCATCAGAAAGATCTTTAATAAGCGGCCGGCCTGGTTTCTCCTTCACCAGCCTTTCAAATAAAATATCTGCAGGAGTATTGATCCATACCGTGGTGCCGGACTGGTTCATGTATTCAATATTGTTAAAGAAACAGGGCGATCCGCCCCCGCAGGCCATTACAAAACTGTCATGGCTTTCTGTTATCATATACAATACCTCTTTCTCCAGCAGCCTGAAATGCTCTTCTCCGTCTGCAGCAAAAATTTCAGGAATGGGTTTGCCTGCATGTGCACTTACCTGTTCATCCAGGTCAAAAAAAGGAATACCCAGTTTCTGGCTCAGCAAACGGCCCCAGTGTGTTTTACCGGAGCCCATAAACCCGATGAGGAAAATTTTCATAGAAGCCCATCCCAATCTCCCCTGAAGGGAGGCTTTGTAAAGTTGTTAATAAAAGAATTTTTCTTCATTGAAAAGGCATCGTAAGCCCTCCCGCCGGTAAAGTTAGCCTGCCGGCGGGCTGGCAGGGGTTGGCTTCACTTAAACGCATTGAACCCCGTCACATCCATTCCTGTTATCAGCAAATGAATATCATGGGTGCCTTCATAAGTAATCACACTTTCCAGGTTCATCATATGGCGCATTACAGGATACTCACCGGTGATACCCATGCCGCCGAGCATTTGTCTTGCATCGCGGCAAATATTGGCGGCCACTTCACAGGCATTGCGCTTGGCCATGCTCACTTGCTGGGGGGTGGCTTTCCCTTCATTCATCAACACCCCCAGCCGCCAGTTCAGTAATTGTGCTTTGGTTATTTCCGTCAGCATCTCAGCCAGTTTTTTTTGCTGCAACTGGAAACTGCCAATAGGTTTGCCAAACTGTTCCCTTTCTTTTGAATAGCGCAATGCAGTGTCATAACAATCCATGGCTGCGCCGATTGTTCCCCATGCAATTCCATAACGGGCTTTTGTCAGGCAACCCAGCGGGCCTTTCAGCCCAATTATATTCGGGAAGATGTTTTCTTTTGGCACTTTTACATTATCAAATACCAGTTCACCGGTGGCTGAAGCCCTTAAACTCCATTTACCATGGGTTGTGGGTGTTGAAAACCCTTCCATACCCCTTTCAAGGATCAATCCATGTATCTCCCCCGCTTCATTTTTGGCCCATACCACGGCCACCTGTGAATAAGGCGCATTGCTGATCCACATCTTTGCACCGTTTAATATTACATGATCACCTGCATCTTTAAAATTGGAAAGCATGCCGGAAGGGTCACTTCCGTGATTGGGCTCTGTAAGCCCAAAACAACCCAGCCATTCACCACTGGCAAGCCTGGGTAAATATTTTTTCCGCTGCTCTTCACTTCCGTACTGATAAATGGGGAACATGACCAGGGAACCCTGCACAGACGCAGTGGAACGAACTCCGCTGTCGCCTCTTTCCAGTTCCTGCATCATCAGACCATAAGCAATATAATCCAAACCGCCACCGCCATATTCTGCCGGTATAGTCGGGCCAAAACATCCGAGATCGCCTAATTGTTTTATAATCTGCTGAGGAAATTCGGCCCGCTGTGCATACCCTTCAATAATGGGAGATATCTCTTTCTTTACGTAGTTGCGGACAGATTCACGGATCAGTTTATGTTCTTCGGTCAATAATTCATCCACAGCAAAATAATCAGGGCTGGTAAAGAGGTCTGTACGGGCTGCCATCGTTTTGTGTAAATTTAAAAAGATGGCGCAAAGGTAAGCGAAAGTTAAGTAGCCGGGAGTTCCGGTCAAAGATGAAACAGACCTGTTATTCATTTTACCTATCTTGCAATACTGAAACAGGTATTATGCCCGCCCCTGCAAAAACAGGTAATTACAGCCTGCTCATTTTTGTTTTTTCATTCACAACTTACTTTGCATTACCGCTGTCTGCACAAAACTCCGGCAGTCCTTCAAAAGATACTCTTCAGCTGAATGAGGAAGATTCCAAAGTGTTTGAAAAGGTAGAGGTTGAAGCATCATTTCCGGGAGGTGAAACGGCCTGGCGCAGATTTCTTGAACAAAACCTGAATGCGGCAGTGCTTGCTAATAAAAGAGCGCCGGCCGGCACTTACACCGTGGTGGTTCAGTTTGTAGTTGACAAGGAAGGAAAAGTTTCCGATATAACACCGCTTACCGAACATGGATATGGTATGGAAGAAGAAGTAGTACGGATTTTACGAAAGGCGCCCCGGTGGAAACCGGCAGTTCAGGAGGGAAGAACGGTTAAGGCGTACCGCAAACAACCGGTGACCTTTGTGGTGATGGAAGAAGAAAAAAAGAAACGGAAGAACAAAGATTAGATCATTGTACAATTTTTTTTATGACCTGCACGGGTTTGCTTCTTTTAATCATTCCCGGCTGCTTCATCCGGTCAGCCGCCCAGCCGGTCGCCGGAATAGTTATTACCCATATAAAACATCAACGACCAGCCGATATGATAATCATTGCGGTAACTGAGCGATCCGTTTTGTGAAGTGATATAATCAAGATACCATTCTGAGTTGAGTTTATAGCCCAGCCTGATGCGAAACTGGCCGCCGATCCCCTTGCCTGTCGCATCATCTTCATTAAACGTGCTTAAAGTATTACGGGTACCAACGCTGAAAGCGCCGGCAGGTTCATCATCACTAAGGCGATTTTGTGAAGAACGCAAAAATGCCTGCAGTGAAGCTGCAACAATAAAAAGATGTTTCAAACCGGAAGATTTTACATAAAGTTTTACCGGAACGGAATTTTCGTATGAACGAAGCAGCGCCCGGCCTTATTGCCTTGTCACCCGCAGGAAAACTGCGATACTGCATGAGACAGCCATCCATTTTGCGGCCGGTTATTACAGCAGGGCTTACTGCCGGCACACTGGACATTGTTGGCGCTTCCCTGCAGTATTATATCAAAACCGGTAAAGGCCCTGGAAATATGTTACGTTTTATTGCCAGCGGGGTGTTTGGTACAAAAGCATTTTCCGGAGGGGCCGAAATGGCCGGACTCGGGTTGCTGTTTCATTACATTATCACATTTCTGTTTACCATCTTTTTCTTCTGGCTTTATCCACGGACAGGTATTCTCCAAAAAAATGCAATCCTTACCGGGCTGCTGTATGGCCGCTTTATATGGGCAGTTATGAATCTGGTGGTATTTCCGCTGAGTTCGGCCCCGGTCATCCCGTTTGTTTTAAAAAAGGCTGTGATTGCAATGCTGATTTTTATGTGCTGTGCCGGGCTCCCCATAGCGCTTATTGCCGATAAATATTATCTTTATAAAAAATAAAACCCCTATGTCCCTGCTCAATCAAAAAAACCCAAAAGGGAAGGGTAATAAAAAGAATAAACCGCAACCGTCCCAGGGTTCTAAATTCATCCAGAAGCCCAAATCAGGTTTTGTCAGCAAACAGCAAAATACCGGGTCGCAGCGGGGCAGTTAGTGATGCTGTTGTGATTTTACATTTATTTTATAACGCATTACCACATCATCATTGTACAGAAGATAAAGCCAGCGGACATTGGCACCGGCCACCGTATAGGTGTATTGTTGCCGGGGAGATGTTTCAGCCTGGGGCAAGCTGCGATCGGGTTTAAGAAATACCCATGACGATGAGTGACTGAAAAAAGAAGAATCGATATTGAGTGTGGGGGAAATGGTTCCTGCGCCGGTTCTGCCTGTTTCCAGTTGCAGTACGATGGTATCGCCAACAGCCGCTTCTATAATTCCCTTTCCAGGATAAAAAGAAGTGAAGGAGTATTTGGCAAAAGCCTTTTGCCGGAAAGGGGAATGCCGGAACTCATCCGGTACTTTATCATCAGGCAATAATGTCCAGCGGGGATCATCAGGATAATGATCCTTGATGAACACTTCAGGAGCAGTGAGGAAATACCTGTCATTGTAATCCCGCACAAACTCCCCGTCCCTCAGGTTGATATAGCCGCTGGCCCAGGTAACATCCAGCAATTGCCATTTATCTTCAAGAAAAACCGCATTCCAGTTATGATTAACTCCGAATTTTAAACCACCCCGGCCAAAAGCCCCCCTGGCATAGCCACTTATTATTTCAGAACGGATACCGGCATGACCACACAATACCTTGAATAATTTTGCATACCCGTCACAAAAAGCAGTCCGTCTTCTTAACACGGTTTCAGCCACCCTTTCATTCAGCGGTTTCAGCGGACCCTCATCATCAGGTTCGGGTACGGGATACTTATTTTTACGCTGATGTTTTGTAAAAGTGGTATAAGCGATATTATCTGTTATCCACTGAAAAATGGCTTTGACCTTCTGGTGATCTGAGTTCAAACCGGCAGTAAGCTTTTTTGCCAGCGTGGCTGCATCTGTTTGGGCTGCCAGCGATGTAAAATCGAAAAGTATTGTCAGCAGCAATAATTTTTTCATAAGCTGCACCTTCTGTATAAAATTAGAACAATATTTTCAGCGTTTCAAAAACCGGTTCTTCAGCAGTTTTTCCATCACTTCATCCTTCTGGTTGCGGCTGATGGGAATATGGTGCTGGCCGATGCGGATATCATTGGTCTCAATACTGTCAATTTTTGAGGCAGCGACGATATAAGACTTGTGCACTTTCAGGAATTTGTCAGCCGGCAGGTAATCTTCCACCGCCCGCAAGGTAAGGTAGGTCATGTATTTTTTCCCGGGGGTGTGTATGGTAACATAGTTCTGTAAAGCTTCCGCAAAAAGTATTTCATCGTACTGAATTTTCACCAGCCTGTTATCGGCCTTGATGAAAAAGAAATCAGACGCAGCTTCCTGACTGTTGGTTTCCCTAATCTCATAATACTCTTTTGCCTTGAGGGTCGCTTTCAAAAAGCGGTCAAAAGAAAAAGGCTTTACCAGGTAGTCCAGCGCATTCACCTCAAAACCCTCCAGGGCAAACTGGGGATAGGCGGTTGTAAAAATTACCGGCGGGGGATGCCGGAGCGATTTAAAAAAATCAAGCCCGGTAATGCGGGGCATCTGTATATCGAGGAACAGCAGTTGTACGTTTCCGCTGCTTACCAGTTCTGTGGCGGCCAGTGCAGAATCAAACTCGCCCAGCAGGGTCAGGAAGCCGGCATCTGCTACATATTCCCTAAGCCCTTTACGGGCCAATGGTTCGTCGTCTATTATGATACAATTGATATTCATGATAAGCGGATATTCAGGCTGACTGTAAAAACAACAGCGGTTTCACTCACTTTGAAATCATGTTTTCCGGGGTACAAAAGTTCCAGCCTCCTTTTCACATTCTGCAGTCCGATACCTCCATGCGATTCCGTGGTAGGCTGATGTTCCTTTGAATTTTTTACTGTGAACAGAAACTGGCCGTTCTCCCTTTGCATTTTTACTTCCACATAATTCCTGCCGTTGCGGTGATGCGAAATATGTTTGAATGCATTCTCCACCAGCGGTATCAGAAGCAGCGGCTCAATAGAGAATCCCTTTACTGAATCAGCGCAATGGAACTCCACGGCATATTTATCGTCTTTTCGTAATTGCTGCAGGTCCATATAATCTTTCAGGTACCTGATCTCTTTTTCCACAGGCACTTTTTCCCCGTTCATCTCATAAAGCTGGTATCGCAGTATTTCAGAAAACTTATGCAATGCATTTCTAGCATCAGAATTATCTTTATTAATGAGGAAATAAACTGAATTAAGTGAATTGAAAACGAAATGCGGGTTGATCTGGGATTTGAGGAAATTAAGTTCCGCTTCTGCTTTCTCTTTTGCCGTTTCGGCCATCCGCTGCTGCAGTTGCCGGTAATCAAACACCAGTTTTACCGCCGCACCCGCAATAACAAGGAAAAAATGCGGAAGGATATTGTCATACACCCTTCTTTTAATATCTGATGACCAGTCGTAAAGGGCGGGATTATGGGTTACCCGGCCAAGAATGTACATCTTGATAATACTGCTGGTCAGTATAAGCAGGACAAAGCCAAGAGCAAACCATCCGTATTTCTTTTTATACAGCAGCCGGGGTATCAGCACATAGTTGGTGATATAGATCATCAGCGCCAGGTCGGCCACTTTGATAGCGGTTACTTTAAAGGCGGTTGACTGGCGGGAGTACTCATCTGCCCTTAGAAAAAACCATACGCCAAATACCAGCATCCAAAATACGAGATGATGCAACCTGTACTTTAAAAAAAAGGGAGCGTTGTGCATGATGCGAAATAAAGTTACAAATAAGCAATGTCATCACCCATTACACCACCGGGGCTATTTACCTGACGTATTGCAATATTCCATTTCATCAGGCAGATGCTGCCGTTGATGTAAGTTTTTTGTTTTACCCACTTTCAGAACTGAATTTCACCCTTCTAAACCCAGCTATATGAAATATTTTCTGCTACTCGGTTTCCTGTCTGCATTTTCCTGCAACAGCCGTTCCCAGAATAATAACCCGGCCGGCAAGATTGGTGGCCCCTGCGAGGGTTGTGAAGCAATTTATGAAAGCCCGGTTCCTTTTGAAAAATTAAACAATATGTGCTGGCTGCCGGACTGGAACGATAAGGGACCCCGGCTTGCTGTTAATGGTATAGTTTATAATGCTGACGGTACGCCTGCTGCCGGAGTAATCATTTACATTTATCACACTGATCAGTCAGGAGTTTATCCGAAAAAAGGAGATGAAAAAGGCTGGGGCAAACGTCATGGTTACCTGCGGGGCTGGATGAAGACCAATGAAAAAGGCGAGTACAAGTTTTTTACTTTAAAACCCGGTTCCTATCCGCAGGGAAGAAACCCGGCGCATATTCATGTTACGGTAAAAGAACCGGACAAAAACGAATATTGGATTGATGAATATCTTTTCGATGATGACCGATACCTGACAGATGATGAAAGAAAAAAAATACAAAACCGGGGTGGCGACGGGATACTGAAAACAAAGGATGTGGGCCCTCTGCTGAAGGCGGAAAGACATATTTACCTTGGGAAAAACATACCTGATTACCTGTAAAAAAATTATTTAACCCATAACTCCGCCCTTGCCCGGTAATAAGTGAGGGTCCGGTCTGACATATTTGTGCTGATGCCGCTTACCTTTACCTTCCACATTTTTTTCTCTTTATCAAAACTGCTTTCAACTTTCCCGTCGGAGACATTGATGAAAGCTACCTGGTCGCCGGATTTGAACGAATAGGCCCCTTCTACCTCTCCCCTTCCCTTGGAACCGGGCTGAATATCATACGTGGTATTCCTAAGCCTCTTTTCATGAAAAAAAGTGAGAAGAACTGCTCTCTTTGTTCAATCACAATGGTGAGATCACCCCGAACCCGGTATACTTTTAAGGTAGCCGGCCGGGCTTCAATAAAAAAATTATTAACGCTTACAGTATCTGTAATAAATACAGGGCAGCGGCTAAGCATTGTATCCCGGCTTACCTGTGAAATACCGGAAACGGATAAGAAAATGCAAATAACCAACAGAAGATGTCGCATTGTCAACAATTAGAAACCGAAAAAATACGAATAAACACTGAAACCCGGTTATTCATTTTGTTGTATCATTTTTTGGTCTTTCCCCAAATAACAGGCTTCCGATCCTTACCAGGTTGCTTCCTTCTTCTACAGCCACCCTGTAATCGCTGCTCATACCCATGGAGAGGGTTGTGAACCTTGCCTGCCGGCAGGCAGGTTGTGAGTTGTAAGTCCGGAGCTTGTCGAAAATTACTTTAAGATTTCTAAACTCAGTTCTTACTGCATCTATATCCTCTGTAAAACTTGCCATGCCCATCAGCCCGCAAATCCTGACATTTTTCAATCCGGCTGCCGGAATTTTTTTTATTAAAGCATCCAGTTCCGCTTCATCCAGCCCAAACTTGGTTTCCTCCCTTGCAATATGAACCTGTAACAGACAATCAATAACCCTTCCGGCTTTCTCCGCCTGTTTATTAATTTCTTTTAAAAGCTTCAGACTGTCTACCCCGTGAATGAGTTGCACAAAGGGCGCTATTAACTTTACTTTATTTGTTTGCAGGTGGCCGATGAAATGCCAGCGGGTGTCCCCGGGCAATATATTGGCTTTTTCAACCATCTCCTGTACATAGTTCTCACCAAAATCACGGTGGCCCAGGCCATACAGCTCCCGTATTTCTTTAATGGGTTTGGTTTTGGAAACAGCCACCAGCCCAACTGAATTGGCATCCAGTTCCTTTCTGATTTGTCTGTATGCTTCTACATTAACGGGCATACCCTAAAATTAAAATGTGCAGAAATTTTCTATCCGCACACCAAAAGCAAAGAGGAATAACAGGTTGACTATTTTAATATACTCCGGCTTATCACAATCCGCTGCACTTCGCTGGTGCCTTCATAAATCTGGGTGATCTTGGCGTCCCGCATCAGTCTTTCCACATGATATTCTTTTACAAATCCGTAGCCTCCATGTATCTGCACCGCTTCCACGGTGATCCACATGGCTGTTTCAGAAGCGTAGACCTTGGCCATGGAAGAGCTTAGCCCATAATCAAGGTGATTGTCTTTTTCCCATGCAGCCTTTAAACAAAGCAGCTTTGATGCTTCAATGCGGGTTGCCATATCAGCCAGTTTGAAAGCAATGGCCTGGTGGTTCATAATCTCTGTACCGAAAGCCTTTCTTGTTTTTGAGTAAGCTTTGGCCAGTTCATAAGCGCCGCTGGCAATTCCCAATGCCTGTGAAGCAATGCCAATGCGGCCACCTGCCAGTGTTTCCATGGCAAATTTGAACCCGAACCCGTCAGCCCCGATGCGGTTGGCCTTCGGGACTTTTACATCGTTAAACATCACGGTATGCGTATCGCTTCCACGGATGCCCAGTTTGTTTTCCTTGGCAGCCACCACCACGCCGGGCCAGTCTTTTTCAACTATCAGTGTGTTTATCCCCCTCGAAGCTTTTGATGCGTCCGTTTGCGCCATTACTAAATATACCGAAGCAGTGCCGCCGTTCGTAATCCAGTTCTTTGTTCCGTTCAGCAAATAATAATCCCCTTTATCTTCTGCAGTAGTACGCTGCGAGGTAGCATCACTGCCCGCTTCGGGCTCACTCAGCATAAACGCACCAATGTATAATTCCCCGTCTTTTTTTCCCTGTGCCAGGGGCGCCAGGTATTTTTGTTTTTGCTCTTCCGTGCCGTATTCCTGCAGTCCATAACAAACAAGGCTGTTGTTTACACTCATTACCACGCTTACACTCGCATCCACTTTACTTATTTCTTCCATTGCCAGCACATAGCTGACGGTGTCCATACCAGCCCCTCCATATTGCGGATCCACCATCATACCCAAAAAGCCCAGTTCGGCCAGTTTCATTACCTGTTCCCGCGGAAACAGTTGCTTTTCATCCCGTTCAATTACCCCAGGCAGGCATTCATTTTGTGCAAAATCCCGTGCCGCCTGCTGTATCATCTGCTGTTCTTCTGTAAGCTGGAATAACATGTGGTGTGGAAATTTGCGGTTAACCTGCCGAAGCCCGGCGAAGGCATGGCAAAGATAAGGGCAAAGAAAACAGCCCTGAGAAACAGGAAGATTTTCAACTAATTACATAGCTGGTATCAAACTCTCTTCAGGCATGGCAATTTTGACCTAATTTTGCCAGCACATTTTCAATTATGAAGAAGATACATATTGTGTTCCTGGTGCTGATTGCTGCGGCTATTGCGGTACTGATTTCCTTTTGGGAAAATACCAGCACATTTGACTCTATCAGTGATGCGAAAGCAAATCCCGGCAAACTGGTGTACCTGACTGCCAGGCTGGACAAAAGCGCCCCGGTGGTTTTTAATCCGATGAACCCTAATTATCTGGAATTTACCGCCAGAGATTCAACCGGTACTGTAAAAGTGGTTTACCACAACACCAAGCCGGATAATTTTGAAATGAGTTCAAGCTTAGTAATGCAAGGAAGATATGAGAACGGGCATTTTGCATGCAAAAGCATATTACCAAAATGTCCTTCCAAATACAAGGAAGAACAGGCAAGGGGTGAAAAACATCCTGACTCAATCAAAATCAATTAAACCAACACCCCCCCTGGGTTTGATAACTGAAATATGGATTACACAGGCGAACACTTACTCCCCGGTCAGTTAGGTCACTTCTTTATTGTGCTTTCGCTGGTGTCATCACTTATTGCAACATTTGCTTATTTCAAATCAACAACAGAATCGGGGGTTCTTGCACCCGGCAGCCGTGATGAAGGACTCCTGTTTGGCATTAAAAGCCAGGTGACCGGTTATTACTGGAAGAAACTGGCCCGGTGGGCATTTATCATTGAATGCATTTCAGTATTTGCCATTTTCGGCATACTTGTTTACATCGTTACCAACCATCTTTTTGAATACAAATATGCCTGGCAGCACAGCAGCCGATCACTGGAAATGAAATACCTGCTGGCCGCCATCTGGGAAGGCCAGGAAGGCAGTTTTCTTCTCTGGAGCATCTGGCATTGTGTGCTGGGCCTGGTGCTTATCAGATCAGGTCAAAAATGGGAAAGCCCTGTGATGACGGTAATCAGTTTTGCCCAGTTTTGCCTTGCCACAATGATTGCCGGGCTTTATCTCTTTGGATGGAAAATGGGATCAAATCCGTTCATCCTGCTCCGGGACTCAGGTGTGCTGGATAATGCAGCCGGCCTGCATATTGATTTTGATGTGAGCCAGCCGCTGCGGGCTGATTATATGTCATCCATCAAAGACGGCAACGATCTGAATCCCCTTTTACAAAACAGGTGGATGGTCATTCACCCCCCCGTTCTTTTTATGGGCTTTGCTTCCACCATCGTACCTTTTGCCTTTGCCATAGCCGGCCTTTGGAAGAAGGATTACGGGGAGAGCCTGAAACAGGCATTGCCCTGGTCTCTTTTTTCTGCAGCAGTGCTGGGTGTGGGTATCATGATGGGGGCCTGGTGGGCTTACGAGTCGCTAACATTCGGCGGGTACTGGGCATGGGATCCGGTGGAGAATGCTTCGCTGGTACCCTGGATGATACTGATTGCAGGCATACATACGCTGCTTATTTACAAACACAGCGGCCACTCCTTAAAGGCAGCTTACCTTTTCTTTATCCTTGCATTTGGTTTTATCCTCTATTCCACTTTTCTTACCCGCAGCGGTATTTTGGGCGAAGCTTCCGTGCATGCCTTTACTGACCTTGGAATGAATTTTCAGCTGCTCGCCTTTTTACTGGTATTTGTGCTCCCCTCCCTGTATTTATTTGCAAAAAACTATAATCAAATACCCTCGGTGAAAAAGGAAGAGAGCGGCTCGTCCAGAGAGTTTTGGATGTTTATCGGCTCACTGGTCTTTTTCCTCTCGGCCATGGTTATTATTGGTAAAACATCGCTCCCGGTTTTCAATAAAATATTCGGCACCAAAACAGCCCCGCCGGAAGATGCCGAATTTGCATACAACAGCATTCAAATCTATGTAGCCATCATTGTTGCCCTGCTGACAGCCATTACCCAATACCTGAAATACAAATCAACCCCCGGCTCATTTTTCCGCAAAAAGATACTTCTGCCAACCGTTTTGTCCGCCATAATTGCCTCGCTGGTACTGGCATTTGGCGATATCAATTATATTAAAAAGGGGCCTGTTTTCCAGGCTTCCATCTGGCTGGCCGTAGCCTGCAGTATTTATGCTGTTATTGCCAACGTCGGTTATATCTGGCTTGGATTAAAAGGCAGGTTGAAACTTTCCGGCGGCTCCATTGCCCATGCAGGCTTTGGCATGGTGCTGCTGGGGATACTTATTTCTTCTTCAAAAAAAGAAGTGTTGTCCAATAATGTCAACGGTATTCCGGCCCCGCTGGGTGAAAATGAGGACCCGGGGGAAAATCTTACGCTGGTAAAAGGGCTTACCGTGGATATGGGCAAATACCTGCTGACTTATGAAGGCGACTCGGCCCATCCTAAAAAACAACTCTGGTTTTATAAAGTACGTTTTAAAAGTAAGGACGGTAAGGAAGAATTTGTGCTGAAGCCGAATGCCTTTGTAAACTACAAAGGCAATGAAGGGCTGATGGCCAATCCGGCATCCAAACACTACTGGGATCATGATGTGTTTACTTATATCACTTCCCTGCCGAACCCCGACAGGCAAAAAGATACGGCTGCCTTTCAGCCAAGGCCAATGAAACCCGGCGATTCTGTTTTTTACTCGGGCGGATACATAGTGCTGCAGAATGTGAAGACCAGGGACAGTCTGCCTGAAGAACTGTTTGGAAAAGACGGTATATTGTTTGAAACACCTTTGAAAGTTTATGCAAAAACCGGCTCGGTTTATTCCGTTACCCCAAGGCTGGCTATTGTCAAAGGCGAGCCGCTGGCCTTACCGGATACCATTACAGCCGAAAACCTCATCCTTCAATTACAGCGGGTGAATGCCGACAAAAGCATTGAACTGGGAATTAAAGAATCAAACTCCCTGTTGAATTATGTAACCCTGAAAGCCTATAAGTTTCCCTTCATTTACCTTCTCTGGCTGGGTGTTGGTATTACCGCCATTGGAATATTCATCAGTATGGTGCACCGCATCCGGTTAAACCGCGACAGCGCCTCAGCATCATAATTTTAGCATTTTATTCCGAAGAAGCGCTATGGGGCAAACAGCGGCCTGGTTAGTTTTGTTGTCTGGCTGGCTAATCCCGCAACTGTTTTTTAGCTTTGGGTTGGAATGTTTTACCGGATTTTCAATAGCAAATTGTTTTGGCTGGCGTTTATTGCGACCTTTTTGTCAGCCGCTCCATTATCTGCCCAAATTGACACATTGCAATATGCCCCGGACTCATCAGCCTATGCCCTTCAATTCATGAAAGAACAGCGAAAAAAATGGGGGCCAAACGATACCATTGTTATCCCTGCCGTTTGGTATCATGGCGAAATAGTGGGGTATAAAGAAATGGAAATGGCCTGGGTGGGAAACATGTCGCCGGATAAACTAAAAAAATATATTGAGGAGTGGACAAGGCTCCGCAATGCCGTATATGTAACGTATCCTTATGCCAGGGTGGCCGGCAGCACCATCAATGACATTAATGCAAAACTTGCCGCGGTTTCAGCGAAAAAAGAAAGAAAAGAATACATCAAGACCCGTGAGAAAGAACTACGGAAACAATTTGAAGAGCCGCTGAGAAACCTGTCGGTATACCAGGGAAAAATACTGATGAAACTCATTAACCGGCAGACAGGCAATAATTGCTACGAGATCATCAAGGAATACAAAGGCGGGTTTAATGCCCGGTTTTACCAAACAGTTGCCTGGTTTGTGGGCGGCAACCTGAAACAGGACTGGAACCTGAAGGAAAACAAACTGGACCGCCAGATTGAAAATATTGTGAAAGAAATTGACGGAAGCTGGTATAATAATACGTACAGGGTAAACTGATGATGGAGGCAGGAGGCGGTAACTTTGATAATTATAGGGGCTTATCTCAGCCCTTGTCTTCAGATTTCTGACCTCCGGCTTCAGACTTCCGTCTTTTTTGCTGCTGTATATCTTGCATATATTTACTGCTGTTATGAAGTTAGACATCCTTGCCATCGGCGTTCATCCTGACGATGTGGAGCTCAGTTGCTCCGGTACCCTCATCAACGAAATTAAACGGGGAAAAAAAGCGGGTATCGTTGACCTTACCCAGGGTGAACTGGGTACCCGTGGCACCGTGGAAACCCGCTACCGGGAAGCGGCCAACGCCGCCATGATTATGGGAGTTCAGGTACGGGAAAATCTGAAAATGCGGGACGGTTTTTTAAAAAATGATGAAGAAAATCAATTAAAACTCATTCAGGCCATCCGGAAATACCGGCCTGAAATTGTTATAGGTAATATATTACATGACCGCCATCCCGACCATGGCAGGGCGGGGAAACTGATTGCAGATGCCTGTTTCCTTGCCGGCCTGCCAAAAATTGAAACCCGGGACGATAACGGGAACAAACAGCAGAGATGGAAGCCAGCCTATGTGCTGCAATACATACAGGACTGGTACCGGGAACCGGACTTCCTGATTGATATTTCCGATGTATTTGAGCAACGGATGAATGCCATAAAAGCATATACCACCCAGTTCCATGCGGATGAAAATGACAAAACTGAGCCACAAACCTATATTTCCACCCCCGATTTCCTTGAGGGTATTGTGGCAAGGGCCAGGATGTTCGGCAAACGCATCGGAGTGAAATATGCTGAAGGCTTTATCAGCGAAAAGACTATTGGCATTCACAACCTCGATGCCCTGATTGCGGCTGAAACCTGACAACTGTTTGCATGGAAAAACTTATTCTGCAATATAGCAAAGGGCGGTTACCTTTGGTCTTCAATTTTTTTAATGAGCATCCCAAAATTTCCTTCTGTCAGATTATCATTTCATTCAGAACTGAAGAAAAGGATATATGATTATTTCAAAAAAACCGGGGGAAAATCAACCGGGAATTACAAACTCTACATCAAAGCATTGGTGCTTTTGATAAGTTTTCCGGCTATTTACTTTCATCTTGTTTTCTTTACACCCGTTTGGTGGCTGGCTTTTACCGAATGTGTTGTACTCGCAGGTCTAACCGCCGCTATCGGCTTTAATGTAATGCATGATGGCATGCATGGCAGCTTCAGCCGGCGCAAATGGGTAAATAATATGGCCGGTCTTTCGATTAATTTTCTAGGTGCCAATAATTATTTGTGGAAGACAAAACATAATATCATCCATCACACTTATACCAACATTGACGGAGTGGATGATGATATTGAAGCAAGACCGGTGCTGCGCCTCTGCAGAACACAGAAATATTACCGGATACACCGTTTTCAGCACTGGTATTTCTGGGCAGCCTACAGCCTGCTTTACCTGTGGTGGGTGTTTTTTACAGACTACAAAAAATATTTTACCAGAAGGATCGGACCCACTCCTATTAAGAAAATTCCGCTTATCCAGCATTTTTCATTCTGGGGATTTAAGGTATTACACCTGGGTGTTTTTGTTGCCCTTCCCGTGATTTTTGCCGGTGCTATCCCCTGGTTGATCGGCTTTCTTATTTATGGCCTTCTCTCCGGTTTTATACTCAGCATTGTATTTCAACTGGCGCATACCGTAGAGCACACCGAATTTCCACAGGCAGTTGCCGACACCAATATGATGGAAGATGAATGGGTCCTTCACCAGTTAAAAACAACAGCCAATTTTGCTACCTGCAACAGGTTTATCACCTGGTGGGTGGGCGGATTGAATTTTCAGATTGAGCACCACCTGTTTCCCCGTATTTCACATGTGCATTATCCGGCCATCAGCCGGATTATTAAGCAAACCTGCAGGGACTTTGGCCTTCCCTACCATGAATTTCCCAAAATGAGGGTGGCCGTAGCCTCGCATATTTCACACCTCAGGAACCTGAGCCGGAGATGAGGCGGCACAGTTTTATTAACATACTTATCGCCGATTTTGCGGCTATCCCGAACCCATTTAACTTGCACGGCTTTTCAATCAAAAAGTAATGACCGACCTCACGAACTACGACCCCAATAGTGTGGGCAATCCGGAGAATAATATTTTCGGCCTCCCTACCCATGAAGAAGACTCCCGGCTGGTAATTGTTCCGGTTCCCTGGGAAGTAACGGTAAGCTACGGCGCCGGAACCGCCCGTGCACCCGATGCCATCCTAAAAGCCAGTTACCAGGTTGACTTATATGATCCTGAAATGCCCGACGCCTGGAAACAGGGTTTCTACATGCGGCCCCCCGATAAAAAAGTACTGATGAAAAGTGACTACCTGCGCAAAGAGGCTGAACTCTACATAGATTATATCTCCCGTGGCGAAGATGTAAAGGCCAACCAGTTTATGAGTAAAACGCTGAAAGAAGTAAACGAAGGCAGCGCTTATCTTAACAACTGGATTTACGAACAGACCAAAGTACTGCTGGACAAAGGCAAACTGGTAGGGCTGCTCGGCGGCGATCACAGTACACCGCTCGGTTTCTTTAAGGCAATTGGTGAACAGCATGGTGATTTCGGCATATTACAAATAGACGCCCATTTTGATTTACGTAAAGCATACGAAGGATTTAATTATTCCCATGCAAGTATCATGTACAATGCACTTGCAGAAATACCGGCTATAACTATATTGGTCCAGGCAGGCATCCGCGACTACGGAAGCGACGAATGGGACTATGTACAAAACAGCAATGGCCGTGTGGTTACCTATTTAGATAAAGACATCAGGCGGCGCACTTACGACGGCGATACCTGGAAAAAAATTGCGGAAGAAATTGTCGGTCACCTGCCACAAAAAGTATTTATCAGTTTTGATATTGACGGTCTTGACAGAAAATTATGCCCTTTTACCGGCACACCAGTACCTGGCGGTTTTGAACTGGAGCAGGTCTTCTATCTTTTTAGCAAAGTTTTGCAAAGTAGAAAGACCATTGTTGGCTTTGACCTGAATGAAGTGGGTATTGGCGGCGATACTGACTGGGATGCCAATGTAGGCGCAAGGGCGCTGTATAAACTTTGTAATTTGCTGGTGACAAGTAATACCCCCCAGCCCCTAAAGGGGAGTTATCATGCAGACATTTGAGTTCACTTTAAAAAATGAAAAGAAGAAGGTTTATGACTGGTTTGCAATCTTTCTTGTTATAATCAACGGCATCGCTATATGTATAGAGCTAAGTCGGGTAAATTACCAAAGACTTAGTGGAGGCTATCCCGGACTTATTGCTTTAACAATCGCCCTGCTTTCGTTGATCTATTTGTTCATCATTAAAAACAATAGAAACAGAAATAATCTTATTCTTTTTGCTTCATTGGGATTAATAGGTTTTTGGATTGCTACGAGACAATGGTGGTTTGCTGCTTTTGTTGCAGCACTGGCTTTTCTATATTACATTTCAAAAAGGAAATTGCTTGTTATTGTTTCAAACGAATATGTTAGTTATCCTTCTTTTCCTGTAAAAACGATAAAATGGAAGGAGCTAAACAACCTTTTGTTAAAAGACGGTTTTTTGACCCTCGACTTTAAAAACAATAAAGTGATCCAACAACTCATTGATGAAAAAACAGGCCCGGTCAATGAAAAGGAATTTAACGACTTTTGCAAAGAGCAATTAAGAATCGCAGACTCTTCGATTTGACCTATTTGATCCATTTGACTTATTTGATCAATATGACCCAGTGACTTTATCTCAATCACCATACATTCTCTATTCTGACGGCAAAGGCAACATCTATGAAGACACTTCGCTGTATGCTACCGGCCGAAGCGGATGGGATGCACTTCCTGTTCCGGAAGATGAATGGATCGAATTGCCCGATGGCGGCTCGCTATATGAACTGCCGGGAAGAAAAGGTATCGGCATTGATGTAAAGACTGCTGAGATGAGGTTGTGTGAAAAAGGCTGGGCAGTTGCAGCTTTTATTCCACCTGCACACACAGGATTTTATTTAGCTGCCTATGAAACAGCAAAAGATGCTCCCACCCTTCCATTGTTTTGCTATACAGCTGCAGGCTGGCTGAATAATAAATTTTATGTGCCGGCTGTAAGAATAGAGCCGGACATAAGGCAAGACTGCTCGGGCTACGATCAGCAAAAGGTAAATGAAGGCACCAATTATTTATTGAAACATTATCCTCACAACAGATTAGTGAATCATTTGATGAACAACTGTACCCTCACCTATCATTGCCCGGCTGCGAGAAATTTTTCTTTAGGCAGATGGGAATGTCCTGTTCCCGTTTCAAATGGATGCAATGCAAATTGTGTGGGATGTATTTCATTGCAACCGGATGAAGAACCGATTGTTTCTACCCAGGATAGATTAACTTTTAAACCAACAGTAGAAGAAATTGTTGAATTCACTGTTCCACATTTAGAAACCTCCTCATACCCCATTATCAGTTTCGGACAAGGTTGTGAAGGAGAGCCATTACTGATGTGGGATACCATCCGTGATGCGATTATTGAAATAAGAAAGCATACCCAAAAAGGCAGTATCAACATTAATACAAATGGTTCAAGACCTGATGCGGTGGAAGAATTATGCAAGGCAGGATTAGATTCCATTCGTGTCAGCACAAATTCGACAAGAAGAGAAATTTATATGCCTTATTATCGGCCGAATAATTATGATTTTGACGATATTATTGAAAGTTTGAAAGTCGTTAAACGCTTTGGCGGCTGGACGTCTATAAATTATTTTGTCTTCCCCGGAATGACGGATGCTGTTGCTGAATACGAGGCATTGAGAAAACTGATTAAAGAAACCGGTTTAAAAATGATACAATGGCGAAATTTTAATATTGACCCAGACTGGTATCTTGGAAAGGTTGGTGTGACCGAAACAGGTGAATGTCTTGGCGTAAAACAATTGCAGGAACTTATCCGGGAAGAGTTCCCTCAATTGAAGTTCGGTTATTTTAATCCGCCGATTGAAAGGATAAGAGGAAAGTTTAATTTAGATTTTGCACATTAAGATTAATCAGTGTTTCTGTGCCTCAGTGGCAAAACAAAATGCCACAGAAACACTGAAGCACTGAAAAAATGCAGAAAGATCAACACAAACCACAAATCATAACAGGCATAAGCCTTGCAATTCTTGCCACTCTTATCTGGTCAGGAAATTTCGTTATTGCGAGGGGCGTAATTAATGATATACCTCCTGTTACACTTGCTTTTTACCGATGGTTATCTGCCGCCATACTGATTTTTCCTTTTGTCTGGAAATATTTTTTACCTGAATTGAAACATGTTAAGGAAAGACCCTGGTATTTCCTGTTGACGGCAGTTACCGGTGTAAGCATGTTCAATACGTTTGTTTACATCGCAGGAAATTTTTCCACTGCTATCAATATGGCATTGCTGGGTACCTGCTCCTCTCCCATCATGTCTGTAATATTTGCCAGAATATTTTTGAAAGAAAGATTGACCCTGATGCGGATTGCAGGGATGCTGGTTTGCATCGCCGGTGTTTTATTACTGCTGAGTAAAGGACAGTTTGAAACATTGCTCAATTTCCAATTTACCAATGGCGACTGGTGGATATTGGCCGCAGCTTTTACATTTGCGATTTATAATACAGCCGTAAAAAGGAAACCCCGGGAAATGCATCCGGCTAATTTTCTTTTTACCATTTTTCTAATCGGTGCAGTAATTCTGCTTCCGTTTTATGTTTATGAATTGAACAGCAAAGGAGGCATTACGTTCAATCTATCCAATTTTGGTTCAATACTCTACCTCGGCCTCGGCGCTTCTGTTATTTGTTTTTTGATATGGAACAAAACAATTGCCATTCTCGGCACTGGCAGAACAGCATTGTTCGGCAACCTCATTCCCGTCTTCAGCAGTATAGAAGCGGTACTATTGCTGAATGAAAAAATCACTTATGTTCATATCATTAGTTTTATTTTAGTGGTTGCCGGACTTATTATTGCTAATTTCAAAAAGTAAAATATTTGTCACCAAAAAAATCGAAAAAGAATGTACTTCCCGTTATTGTGATATCACAATTTGCAGGTACATCTCTATGGTTTGTGGGCAATGCAATACTGCCTGAATTAAAATCCGCATTGCATTTATCTCAATAGGCTCTCAGCCATGTTACTTCTGCAGTGATGATTGGTTTCGTAGCAGGCCGAGGCTGTCTGGAGCGGCACTCACATTGCAGACCGGCAGGACGAGGAGCATTGTCTCGTCCTGAAATAGGTTGACTCCGAAAATATGGATAAGTCAACTAAAATCAGGACGAGACAGATTCAATAATTCAAAAGAAATTTCCCCGCCCGCATTTTGTGGCCTACACCAGTTGGTGTAAGATGAACCGGAAAATAATTATTGTCGGGGCCACTTCGGGCATAGGCAGAAGAATGGCAGAACTTTCTGCAGAACAAGGTTACAACATCGGAGTTACCGGAAGGAGAAAAGAATTACTGGAGGAAATAAGGAAGAAGTTCCCCGAACAGACAGAATATGAGTGTTTTGATGTAACCGGCCCCAATAATATTCAGCACCTTGAAACATTGACACAAAGGCTCGGCGGACTCGACACACTTATCATCAGCGCAGGCATTGGCGAACCCTCCAAAATACTGGATCCGGCGATTGATAAAGTAACGGTGGATACCAATGTGAGGGGCTTTACAGAAATTGCTAACTGGTGTTTTAATCATTTCGCCAGCCAGGGCTATGGCCGGCTGGCAGTTATTTCATCCGTAGCAGCCAACCGGGGCGGACTGCATGCGCCAGCCTATAATGCCTCCAAAGCCTTTCAAAGCAACTATGCCTACGGGCTCTCTCTTAAAGCAGGGCGTATTAATAAAAATATCACTGTCACTTGCATTGAGCCTGGTTTTGTAGCCACCAAAATGGCAAAATCAGACAAACTGTTCTGGGTGGTGCCTGTTGAAAAAGCATCCAGGCAAATCATGAAAGCGATTGAAAACCGAAGAAGAAAAGTTTATATCAGCCGCCGATGGTGGCTTATCGCCAAAATATTGAAATGGGCTCCTCATTGGCTTTATAAAAGGTTTGGATAACAAAACATGGATAAATAAAGTCAATATTAACATTTTCTAAAAGCCCCATCATACAAGTTGCACGGTGTTTGAATCGTTACTAACAACTGTGAAAAACAAGGGTTTTCGCAGCCCAGCACCGAAAACTACATTTGTATGAACAACTACTACGTTATGTCAGCACCATTGGAGGCAAAACATCGCCAGCAGGCAGCTATGATAACAGCTGGTTTTGCTGCATTTATGCTCTTACTGATGTTCCTGCTGAAATGGGATTTTCCTTCATTTGAAAAAATAATCCAGGAGCCCGGTATTGAGGTTGAACTAAACCTGCCTGATGAACCCATACCCCAAACGTTGGCTGATGGCGGGGGTGGCGGCGGCAACCCGGTACAGGCGGCCGGACCTGCCGGCATAGCCCCTGAAACTCCACCTGCACCCGGCGAACCAGATGATTCCAAAGACATTGAAGAAGATGCCAGAAGCGAAAGCCCGGCTATTACTAAACCTCCGGTGGTAAAACCTGAAGCAACAAAAATCACCAATAAGTCAATTGCCAAAGCTGAACCTAAACCGGTGGAAACTCCTGCTCCCCCGCGGCCCAAAGCTGTGCTTGGCAAAACCACAACTGGCGCTGGACGTGGCGGCGGCACAGCTGATGATTATGACAGGGCGGGCGGTTCAGGCAATGGTTATGGCGTGGGAAATGGTAACGGAACCGGTAGTGGTACGGGCAACGGCACGGGTGGCGGCAACGGAACCGGCAGCGGCCGGGGCAACGGACCCAAAGTAACAAGGGGCGACCGAAAAATAGTTCGTTACTACTCTTTTGAAGGCGATCTGGATAAGGCTGTAATCTATGCCAATGTGCTGGTGTCTCCTGAGGGTGTTGGCAAGTTCATCAGCATCGCAAAAGGATCATCCAACAGCAGCAATGCCTATAAAGAAGCCATCATTCAATACCTGCAGAACATTAAATTCGACAAGGCCGACCATGAGTCAATGCTGACGGTGCAGTTTAACTTCAGGGTAAATTAATAATATCAATAAATTGATCAGATGCCATCCTGTAACATCAGGGTGGCATCTCTTTTTATACTTTTGCCTGAATGAATTACCAGGAAACCATCGACTACCTTTTTACCCGACTGCCTATGTTCAGCCGGATTGGCCCTGCTGCATATAAGAAGGACCTTACTAACACACTCACACTTTGTGAATTTCTCGGAAAACCTCATCAGCAATTCAAAAGCATTCATATTGCCGGCACCAACGGTAAAGGCTCCGTGAGCCACATGCTGGCGGCTATACTGCAAACCGCCGGTTATAAAACAGGACTCTACACCTCACCACACCTGAAAGATTTCAGGGAAAGGATAAAGGTGAATGGTGTGATGGTGGAAGAACAATTTGTAACTGACTTTACAGAACGCCTAAAACCCCTTACTGAACAAATTGATCCGAGCTTTTTTGAGATCACTGTCGCCATGGCCTTTGAATATTTTGCAGCACAGCGGGTGGATATTGCTGGCATCGAAACAGGTCTTGGCGGCCGGCTCGACAGTACCAATATTATTACCCCAGAATTATCAGTTATCACCAACATTGGCCTGGACCATACAAATTTGCTGGGTGATACGCTGCAAAAGATTGCAGGAGAAAAAGCGGGCATCATCAAACAAAGTATACCGGTTATTGTTGGCGAAGTATTACCTGAAACATTGTCAGTGTTTGAAAAAGCTGCCAATGAAAAGAATGCCCCGCTGTTCATTGCCTCCCGTCAGCGGCAGGTAACAGACTGGCGGTGGGAAAAAAATTCATTGATTGTTTCGGTAGCTGAAGAACATCATACAGATCATAAAAAATATCTACTTGACCTGCCGGGTATTTACCAGGCAAAGAACCTGCTTACTGTACTGGAAGCCTGCAGCCGGTTGAGGGAAAAGGGTTGGAACATTACAGATGATCATATACACAGCGCCCTGAAACAAGTAAAAAAACTGACAGGCCTGCATGGCCGCTGGGAAATACTCCGCCATTCACCGCTGGTAGTAGTGGATGTGGCCCACAACGAAGACGGAATCCGGGAACTGGTGCAGCAAATTGAACTGACAGAACATAAAAATCTTCATATCATACTGGGAATGGTAAAAGATAAGGATACAGGGGCCATTCTTAGCCTGTTACCGGCGCATGCCGCTTATTATTTTACCAAAGCCCAGATACCGAGGGCCCTTCCCGAAGAAGAACTGCAGCAGCAGGCAGCCCGGTATGGGTTGAAGGGGAAAATTTTTTCCACTGTTAACACGGCTCTGTATGCTGCTTCGCTGAAAGCGGATAAAAAAGATATGATCGTAATCTGCGGCAGCATCTTTGTTGCCGGAGAACTAAGCATGGATGCAGTAAAATCCATCTGGGGCAAAGAGGAATATGCGACCGGAATATTTGAAGCCATAGAAACGGCGGCCTGGTCTTTCTTTCGCTAATAGTTTAATTCGCCTAATCTTTCCAGCGCATACATAATGCAGGTTACATGCATGGGCTGTACAATCCTGTTCCCCCGTATCAGTTGCTTCAGCTCAGGAATGGTCAGCAACATAACTTCAATTCCTTCATTACCATCCAGCTGCTGCTCCCTGACATGCCTTCCCCCTCTTGCCAGGAACATGTGCAACAGGTTGCTGTTGGTGGAAGGATTAGGCGAAATCCTTCCAAGGTAATCATAAGAAGTGAAGGAGTAACCGGTTTCTTCCATTACTTCTCTGGCTACAGCTTCTTCCGGGTTTTTATCAGTATCATCCATGCACCCGCCGGGAATTTCAATGCATATCTCTCCCAGTGCATGACGGTACTGCTTTACCATAACAATCCTGCCATCTTCGGTAACCGGTACGGCGCCCACCCAGACGGGAAAATCGTAGATATAATAGGGATCAACAATTTTACCGTCAGGAGTTTCACAAATCTCTTTCCGCACTTTGAACCAGCGGTCATTGAAAAGATATTCAGAAGAAAGTGTTTCCCATTTCATAGGAAGAAGTTCATAATTAATAGTTCATGTTTCGTTACAGCCCGAAACTATACGCCATGAACTATAAGCCCTGGTTACCAGCCTTTTCTTTCTCTAAGACTGGTAATATGCGCCACATGATGCCGCCCATGCCATGCGTACATACCCAGCAGGTACCACAGCCTCACTGTTTTCTTTAAACCCGGATGATAGGCGGTACGGTTGTTCCATTCATCATCATTCACATACTTCAACGCTTCATGCCAGCGGGCATGAAGTGCATGCAGCAGGGTAATGAAAATATTAACAGGCAGTTTTTTTACATCATTCATTTCGGCCCAGCGCTGCTCCTCGTATGTTTTAATAGTCGGGTTATCCTCCGTCAATGTTACTTTGAAACGGCAGTAAGCATTGATATGGCTGTCGGCAATATGGTGCACCAGTTGGTGAACGGTCCAGCCGCCCTCCCGGTAAGCTGTTTACAGTTGGTTTTCATCCAGGTTCAGAATGGCATTTTCCACCTGCAGCGGCAGGAACTTGATATCAGCCAGCCACTCTATTTTCTGCGGAATGGAAAATGGTTTGGGTTCGTATTCCCCAATGAGATAGCGGGGGTCAATGGCAGTCGAATTGGTCATATAAGTCAGTTTAGTCAAATTAGTCGCCGGGACCGGGTTATTCCTCTCTGAGTGAATGCCCGGTAAGATGAATAAATACGTCTTCGAGGTTGGCCATTTTCATTTCTTTGGGCCTTTCAAACCCGGATGCCACCAGATCATCTATCAACTGATCAGGTGCATCCATCGCAATTATTTTTCCTGCATCAATAATAGCCACCCGGTCACACAGGTATTCCGCTTCGTCCATATAATGTGTGGTGATGATAACGGTTGTTCCTTTATCCCTTATTTGTTTAATCAGCTCCCACAAACTCCTTCTTGCCTGCGGGTCAAGACCGGTAGTAGGCTCATCCAAAAAAATAATCCTGGGCTGGTTGATTAAGGTAGTGGCTACTGAAAACCGCTGCTTTTGCCCGCCACTCAGTTGTTTTACCTGAGCCTTTGCTTTGTCTTTCAGGTTTACCATTTCAAGCAATTCCATCGGGTCAACCTTCCGGTTGTACAATCCGCAAAAGAGTTGTATTAATTGTAATAAATTAAGTCCCGGATAATAGCCGCTGGTTTGCAGTTGCACCCCGATGATCTTTTTTATGTGATTGGGCTGCTTGTCAAGGTTGAAACCGTCCACAATCACTTCTCCGCCGGTTTTGGGGCGAAGTGTTTCTATTATTTCCAGTGTGGTGGATTTGCCGGCGCCATTGGGCCCTAGTAGTCCGAATATTTCACCCTCCTGCACTTCAAATGAAATACCTTTTACGGCCTGGAAATTTCCATAGTTCTTAACAAGATGCCTGACTGATATAATTGTGCTGTTCATTACTGATTGGCTATAAAGTTAACTCCATTTTTATATCTGCTGTCACCATGGGCGAATCCGTCAGTGCCACATTCCTGAAACCGTATTTCTCATACATTTTCAGGGCAGTGGTCAGTTGGCTGTTGGAGAATAAGAAAATTTTCCCGGCATGCATTTTTTTGGCTTCTTCAAGACAACGCTCCAGTAATATCCGGCCGATTCCCCGGCCATAGTAGTCTGCATCAACGGCCATCTTCACCAGTTCATCTACTCCCTCATGCCCCTTGACCAGCCCTGCCGTACCAATCACCTTCTCATCATCCATTGCAAGAAATATGCATCCGCCCGGGTTAATAACTTTTTCTTCAGGATTGTCAAGAATATCAAGGTCATGCTGCTCGGTAAGATGATATTTCTCCAGCCAGTACAGGTTCAATCTTTTAAAATCGGGCTGGTATTTTCTTTCGTAAGGAATAATCGTTACCATCAGTTTAGATAAGTTTCCAGTTCTTCCATCATCAGTTTGCTGCCGATGAATAAAGGTGTCCGCTGATGGAGTTCTGTGGGCTGAATATCAAGTATTCTTTCTTTGCCGTTTGTGGCTTTGCCCCCCGCCACGCCCATAATAAATGCAAAAGGATTACACTCATACAACAATCTTAATTTCCCTTTAGGTTTATCGGTAGTACCGGGATACATGAATATGCCTCCTTTGATCAGGTTTCGGTGCACATCACTTACCATGCTGCCGATATAGCGCTGGGTATAGGGGCCCCCGTCAGCCTTTGTTTTGTTCTGGCAAACATTGATGTACTTCTTCACTTTTTCATCATACTGGAAAAAGTTACCATGATTCACTGAATATATCTTTCCCTTCTCCGGGCATTTGATATCGGGATGGCTGAGCGTCCATTCGCCGATGGATGGGTCAAGTGTAAAACCGTTCACTCCCCTCCTGGTGGCATATACCAGCATAGTGGATGAACCGTAAACGATATAACCGGCGGCCATCTGCTGATTGCCCGGTTGCAGAAAATCTTCCAGTTTCACAACAGTGCCAATCGGTGTAACACGGCGGTAAACAGAAAAAATAGTGCCGATGGAAACATTCACATCAATATTGCTGCTGCCATCCAGCGGGTCGAATAGGCAAACATATTTTGAATGCACACTTTTGGCATCATCAAAGGCAACAAAATCATCCAGTTCCTCACTTGCAATGCCGGCGCAGGCAATGCCATGACGCAGCACACCGGTAAACTGATCGTTGGCATACACATCTAACTTTTTTACTTCCTCGCCCTGTACATTCACCGTACCGGCATCGCCCAGAATATCCACCAGCCCGGCCTTGTTTACTTCCGTATTCACCCTTTTGGCTGCGAGGCCGATATTTCTTAATAAATGCGACAGTTCGCCGGTGGCATGGGGTATATCCCTCCAGTGCTGGATGGTAAATTCGTCGAGGGTCTGAACTTTCCGGTTGACGTTCATATTAGCTGATTTGAGAGCAACAAAAGTAAGGGATTGGTGTTAGTAAGCAGAAGGATAAGTTGGCATATTATTCCGACATTTGCCTCCAATTTTAATTACGAAACCCGACAATGAAAGTCTTCAAATTCGGCGGCGCCTCCGTTAACAGCGTGGAAAGAATAAAGAATGTGGCTGAGATTCTACGGAAGTTTCCTGATGAAAAAATACTGGTTGTGATATCCGCCATGGGCAAAACCACCAATGCCCTTGAAAAAGCGGTGAATGCCTTTTATGAAGGGGGAAAAAATGAGGCCCTGCTTTTTTTTGAAAAGGTAAAACAGGAACACCTTACCGCAGCAAAATACCTGCTGGTAAGCCAAAACCTGCCCTGCGAAGAACAACTTAAAAATTTCTTTACCGAAGCCGAATGGCTGCTGCATGATAAACCCGTAAGGGATTACGACTATTACTATGACCAGGTTGTTTCCGTGGGTGAGCTGCTTTCCACAGCCATCGTCAGCGCTTACCTGAATGAAGCAGGTATTGCTAATAAATGGGTGGATGTGCGGGATATTTTCCGAACCGATGATGATTTCAGGGATGCCAATATTGACTGGGAATATACAAGTTCGAAGGTTCACGGTTCAATAGTTCCTTTGTTCAATGACACAAATATTGTTTTAACACAAGGCTTTATCGGTGCCACAGATGAAAATGAAAGTACAACATTGGGCAGGGAAGGCAGCGATTATTCCGCCGCTGTATTTGCCAGTATGCTGGATGCGGAAAGCCAGACCATCTGGAAAGACGTGGAGAGTGTGATGAATGCCGACCCCAAACAATTTCCGGACGCCGTTCCCATTCCGGAATTGAATTATAATGAAGTGATCGAGATGGCTTATTATGGCGCTCAGGTCATTCACCCCAAAACCATCAAGCCGCTGCAGAATAAAAATATCCCGCTGTATGTAAAATGTTTCCTGAACCCTTCACTGCCCGGAACAGTTATACATAATAAACCGGTTCATCATTTACCTCCCATTATTGTTTTAAAAGAAAAACAGGTAATGCTGGAAATGAGCTCTACCGATTTTTCTTTTATTGGCGAGCACCATGTGGGCCATTTGTTTCATTGGTTTGAAAAACTGCACCTAAAACCCAATATGACACAAAACGGCGCCATCAGTTTTTTATGTGTGCTGAACGACTGGCCGGAAAAAATTGATAAACTTACCGCTGAGGCTTCTTCCTTCCTTGATGTGCAGGTCACGAAAAACCTGACATTACTTACCATACGGCATTTTACGAGAGAAATTTTTGAGAAAATGACCACCGGAAAAAAAATATTGCTCCGACAGCAAACACCCGAAACCATTCAATTGCTGATGAAGGAGCAGGATAATAACTGATGCCAAATAAAAAAAGCAACCCCATAGCTCCGGGGCTGTGGGTGGAACTGAATAAAAAGATAAACGCCTTCAAACTCCGTACAGAAGCCATCAAACATCATATCTCCATCGTGCCGGGGAAAATATTTTCCGCCGGCAGCCATTACAGCAATTTTATCCGCATCAGTTTCGGCCACCCCTGGAATGATGATATGGACTATGGGATGATGATGCTGGGGAGGATCATCAGGAAGATGCTATAATAAATTTTTGTATTTCTTCCTGAAATAAAAGAAAACCGGTACCCCCAACCCCGTAATCAACAAACCCAGCGCTGAATTTATCACCGGCTGTTTACCCGCCATGTAGTTGGTTATATCATTGTATAAAGTGGATACAAGATAAAAAGCTGTAAAGGCGATGAATAAAACAGTAATGATGGGATGGCCCCAGATTTTATAAGGTCTGGGCATATCCGGCATTTTGTAGCGCAGCATAAATATACCTGCTGCGCCGAGGCCATAGGCAATCCAGGTAACAAAAACAAACATATCAGCCAGCATATCAAATGAACCGGTGAGTATGAAAATGCAGGTCCAGATGCCATGCAGCCATAATGCATTCCCCGGGGTTTGGTAGCGGGTATGCTCCCTGCCTGCCCATGAAGCAAACAGTTTATCCCTGCCCATGGCATAAGTAATTCGGCAGGTGGCCATAATATTTCCGTTGATGGCCCCAAGGGTGCAGATGACGATCATTGCTGCAATGATGGCTTCACCCGTATGGCCCAGTGCAATGCCAATGGCATCGGCCGCCACCAGCGGCGAAGCAGCTATTCTTTCAACCGGCAAGGCATAGAGGTATGCCTGGTTGACCAGCACATACACTGCCACACATACAAACACGCCGATGAACAGGCTTTTGGGAATATTTCGTTGCGGTTGTTTTACCTCACCAGCCATAGAGGCAATATTGGTCCAGCCGTCGTAAGCAAAAAAAGCCCCCGTCATGGCTGCAATGATGCCGCTGAGGAGGGCAACCCCCTGTTTTGGGTTTTCGGCTGCAACAAAGTGATGGTATGATCCGTTACCGGAAAAAAAGATTCCTGTCACCAGCAGTGCAATAACAGCCAATTTAACGGCGGTGGATATTACCTGGAAAATACTGCCGGCCTTTGTGCTGAAATAATTCAATAACGTAAAAAAAAGTACGAGTAAAATGGCCAGCGCTTTAACGCCGAAATCTTTTAAAGGATAAAGGTCCCCGATTAAAGGTATATGCCACACATTGGCCTGCACTGTTGCATCTCTGAATGACGGCAGTTGTAAAAAATAATCAGCATAGGCCGCACACACAAATGCTATGGCTGCAATAGCTGCCGTATTAATAACCGAAAAGGCTGCCCATCCGTATAAAAAAGCGGTAAACCCGCCGAATATTTTTTTGAAGTAAACATAAATACCGCCTGTCTCGGGCATCATGGCCCCGAGTTCAGCATAGATAAGTGCCCCAAAAAGGGAAAATACCCCGGCGATGATCCAAACCAGGGTGAGCCATACCGGCGAACCCAATTGCTCCGCCATGCTGGCCGGTTTCATAAATACTCCCGATCCGATGATGCTTCCAATGACAATAGCGGTGGCAGGCCATAAACTTATTTGACGTACTGAGTTTGGGGAAGAAGGCATAACCGGCAAGGAAGATAGGCATAGTTTATAAGAAAAAAGTCCCGGCTTTTACGCCGGGACTTAAAACATTTTTTTCTGGTTTCAGCCCGAATGGTGACAGTTATCGTCAGCATACCCCCGGCCGGATACTAATTTTTCCCGGAAGGATTAACGGGTACGGTAGGAATGGATTCCAGAAATGATGGTAAGAGCAGTTGCTTACGGCGGCTAAGGTATAAAGAAGGTTTTTGATTGTCAAGCGCCTGAAAAATTATTCTCCGGTAAAACCGTAAAACTACGGGCAACTTGTATAATTAATCGGCCGTTTCTTGAAGTAATCAAGTAACTTTAAAAAGTTAACCGGGACTGTGCAGCTACCCAATAATATTAAACAATTCCGTCACCTGCGGACACTAATCTTACTGCTTGCATTGGCCATAACGGGCGACGGCAGGCTGCAGGCACAGACCTGCCCGCCGAATATTGATTTCGAAACAGGCACTTACAATAACTGGACCTGCTACACAGGTCGTGTGGCCGCCGTTAATAATACCAACAGCATCAGCCTTGTTCCATCCGGACCGCAGGCCAATCAGCATACACTTTACTGACCGGGAGATGCAGGCGTAAGAGATCAGTTTGGAAATTTCCCGGTGCTCTGCCCTCAACGGAAGCGGCTACTCCGTCAAACTGGGCAATACCACAGGAGGGGCACAGGCAGAAGGTGTTTCATACCGTTTTTCAATCCCGCCCGGCAGAAATACCTATTCCCTGATATATCATTATGCCGTGGTGTTTCAGGATCCCAATCACCTGGAATTTCAGCAACCCCGGCTTGTGCTTGAAGTTTGGAATGAAACCGATGACGAACTTATTGATTGCTCTTCTTTTACCTTCTTTCCTGTGGGTTCTCCCCTGCCGGGTTTTTTTAACGCCGGGATGTATGATTCTGCTGCAGTGTGGTGCAAAGACTGGTCGGCCGTTACCATTAACCTGAACGACATGGCGGGAAAAGATATCCAGCTGTTTTTTAAAACAGCCGACTGCACCTTCCCCCGGCTGGTGGATACATTAACCCTAACTGCCAATGCAGGCGCTGATGTTACATCCTGCAATAATCAACCGGTATGGATTGGCGAAAACCGGAAACCGGGGGTTTCATACAGTTGGAACCCCGCTTCAGGGTTATCGGATCCTCTTATATCCAATCCAAGGGCCAGCCCCTCAGTGACTACAAACTACGAAGTAACAGTAAGAAGCCAGGGAGGTGGTTGTGTAAACAGGGATACGGTGGTTGTTACAGCCTCCGTTATTGACAGTTCTCTGCAGGTGCAGGGTAAACCGCTTGTTTGCATCACCAGTAGCGACAGTGCAGTACTGTTTGTTCAGCCTACAGACAGTATACAATGGCACCTGAACAACTCGGCAATTGCCGGGGCCAACCAGACCAGGTACAGGGTTCAGCAGTCAGGTACATATTATGCACAAATGTTTACCAATGTCGGGTGCAGCCTCTCCACCCGGCAGGAACGGGTAGTGATTGAGGTGCCAAGACCGGGTATTATATATCCCACACAATATGCTGTTATGAATTTCCCTGCGCCCCTGCAAGCAAGATCATTCGGCACAATTTATCAGTGGAGGCCTTCCTTGTATCTTGACAACCCTGCGCTTTCAAACCCGGTGTTCAACTCACCTGTGATAGGCGACCAGGTTTATACTATTAACATCACTACGGCTGCGGGCTGCCTTACCGTAGATACGCAACTGGTGAACACCATTCAAGAAGTAAAAGTGTATGTGCCCACTGCATTTACCCCCAACAACGATGGACGGAATGATTACCTCCGGCCCATTATGCTGGGAGTAAAAGAGCTGAGATATTTCAGAGTGTACAATCGCTGGGGGCAGATAGTGTATAATATGCAGTCCAGCGAACTGGGCTGGGACGGAACCGTAAAAGGTCAAGTGCAAAATACTGCTGTATATGTATGGATGATAGAAGCCATCGGCCTCGATAACCGGCGGTATTTCCAGAAAGGAACGGTGGCACTGGTGAAATAGCCCGAAAAAAATGCACCAAATGGATTAGATCCTACGAATACATCTCCTCCCTCACCGCCTTCACCCTTTCATCTTCGAGATATTCATCAAAACTCATCAGCCGGTCAATGATTCCTTTGGGTGTTAGTTCAATGATCCTGTTGGCTACAGTTTGCATAAAAGTATGGTCATGGCTCGTAAGTAAAACGATGCCTTTGTAATCGGTACATTGTTCATTAAAGCTCTGGATGCTTTCCAGGTCAAGATGATTGGTGGGCTGGTCAAGCAGTATCACATTCGGGTTTTGCAGCATCATCCGGCTGATCATGCAACGTACTTTCTCGCCGCCGCTTAAAACATTTGTCTTCTTCATCACATCATCTCCGCTGAAAAGCATCTTGCCCAGAAATCCGCGGAGAAAGGGTTCGTCCACATCCTTTACATGGTCAGGTACATATTGCCGCAGCCAGTCCATCAGGTTCATATCACCCTTAAAATATTCGCTGTTCTCCTGCGGTAAATAGGCGTGGGTAACGGTGCTCCCCCATTCATAAGAGCCGCTGTCGGCCATTGTTTCAGCAGTAATGATGTTGAAGAAATTTGTCACTGCCAGCGGGTCGCGGCTCAGAACGGCTATCTTATCGCCTTTGTTGACGGTAAAAGTAACATCGCTGAACAGCACCCTGCCATCCACCGTTTTCTTCAGTTTCTCCACGTTCAATATCTGGTTGCCCACCTCTCTTAAAGGCTGAAAGATGATACCGGGGTATTTCCGGTAGCTGGGCTCAATTTCTTCAATGGTCAGTTTTTCCAATGCCTTTTTTCTGGAAGTGGCCTGGCGGCTCTTGGAAGCATTGGCGCTGAAACGGGCAATGAAGTCGAGCAATGCCTGGCGCTTCTCTTCCACTTTTTTGTTCTTATCATTTATCTGCCGGGCCATCAATTGCGATGACTCGTACCAGAAAGTATAGTTCCCTGTAAAGATCTTTATTTTTTGCCTGTCCACATCCGCTACATGGGTGCACACCGCATCCAGGAAGTGACGGTCATGGCTGACTATCAGAACAATATTCTCATAGTCAGCTAAGAAATTCTCTAACCAGCCGATGGTTTCAATATCCAGGCCGTTGGTTGGCTCATCCAGCAGCAGAATATCGGGGTTTCCAAACAACACCTGCGCCAGCAGCACCCTTACTTTCAGGTTGGATGGAATATCCTTCATCAGCGAGGAATGAAATTCTTCTTTTACGCCCAACTCACTCAGTAAAGTGGCCGCATCGCTTTCGGCAGTATAACCACCCATTTCGCCAAATTCATGCTCCAGTTCCCCGGCCCTTATTCCATCTTCTTCTGTAAAATCAGCAAGGGCATAAATGGTTTCTCTTTCTTTCATTACCTGCCAGAGCCGGGTATGTCCCATCATCACGGTGTTCAAAACTGTTTGTTCATCAAACTCAAACTGGTTTTGCTTCAGTACAGCCATTCTTTCACCGGGTGTTATCTCTACTCTGCCCTTATTGGCTTCCACTTCACCGCTTAAAATTTTCAGGAAGGTGCTTTTGCCGGCTCCGTTGGCGCCAATCACTCCATAGCAGTTGCCCTTGGTAAAGTTGAGATTTACATCCTCAAACAGCACCCTTTTGCCATAGGCCAGCTTCAGGTCTTTTACACTTATCATTTCACTATAAAATTTGGAGGCGCAAAGGTACAGGAAAATGGTGCAGCAGAACAGCAATCACTCATAAAAAACCCACCTGCTTTGGACAGATGGGTTTCTGAGTTATAATTACTTACTTCTTCTTCTTGCTCTTTAGTTCTTTGTTCCCTTACCTCACATGCACCTTTCCTTCCGCCAGTCTGTTACCGGCTGCATCGCCTACCAGCACTATGTAAATACCGCGGCTGGCATTGCGCAAATCAATATTCAGCAGGGTATATGGTCCGGTGATATTGAACTGCTGGTTGTACACCGTAGCGCCTTTGGCATCCACGATAATTATCTTTCGCTGCGTGCTGCTGCCTCCGGCATTGTAATACGATACCGTGAACCTTCCGTTATTCGGGCTGGGGAAAATAAACAGTTTATCACTTGCCTGTGCGTCAATTACCACATCTGCCGACTGGGCCGAACAGGTAAGGCCGCCTGCATAGGCATCCTGAATAGTAACCCGGTAGGTACCCACCTGCTCCACATTTACCACCCTTGTATTACCGGTGTTGGGCACAGGGTTATTGTTATAAAACCAGGTAATGGTTTGTGTTACTCCAGCAGCCGGTGCCGAAGGATTGGCTGTAAGTGTGATAGTTTTCCCGGGCAGCAAACTGGTAAGAGGCGGCGCTGCCGTTAAAGTAACCGAAGGCAACTGGCGTACAGTTAATGTGGCTGCATTGGAATTAACCGGAGCAGTGCAGGTAGTATTGGAAAGCCGGCAACGGTAAAGGTTGCCGTTAGATGAAACAGCTAAATTGGTCAGATTGAGTGTAGCTGAAGCAGCCCCGGCGATATCCGTCCATACTCCGCCACCATTGGTGCTTACCTGCCATTGATAGGAAATAGGCTGGGTGCTGCTTCCTGTTACACTGAAGCTAACATTGCTGCCCGAACAAATTTGCTGATTAGCAGGTTGTGAAGTGATGCTGACCGGGTTGATTACCGTTAAAGTGGCTGCATTGGATGTAACCGAAGATGTACATGCCGAAGTAACAACTACACGGTATTGATTGCCATTCAAACCCGCTGTTACGCCGGTAATATTATAGGAAGATGTTGTGGCGCCCGGTATATTGGTAAACGGCCCGCCACCAGTACTAACCTGCCACTGGTAGCCTGCAGCGTCAGTAGCTGTTACACTAAAGCTGGCATTGCCCCCGGCACAAAGGGTTTGTGAAGCGGGCTGATTAGTTATAGATGGAGGATTGGAAATGCTGATAACAAAAGTCAGGTCTCTTACTTTCACAGGTGCTGAACCAGCGATACCGCTGATAGTAACAGTATGGTTACCCGGCGCCAGTGTATTTGTGTTATTAAGTGTTACCGTTGTGTTGTTACCAGGGGTAACCGGATTTGTGGAGAATGTTACGGTAGTACCCGGCGGGTTTCCTGAGGCAGAAAGATTAATCGGAGTTGTGAAACTGCAGGCAGTAAGTGTTCCCAGCGACGTTGAAAGGCTGGTTGGTACAGGACAACCTGATATAACCGGTGCAGGTGAATTAAAATCAAATCCGGGCTGAATGCTGAAGTTGGAGTTGGAAATATCAAAAAAGATATTTCCCGCTGCTTCCACTTTTATTCTCGCTGTGGAAGTGGTAATACAAGGCATGGTAACCGTTTCAGAACCATCATTGGGGGTACCGCTTGCCAGTACAGTGGGAAAAGTATTACCTCCGTCGGTGGACAATAAAATTCTCACATTGGCACAGTTTACCGGAGGCTGATCGGTACCGTTTACCGTCCAGGTAACTACTTGAGGTAAACCTGCGGTCCAGGTCACGGCTGTGTTGGGAACTGTAACACTGAAAGGACCTGAGGTCCCTACCGTGGTAACCACCATATTGTCTGAATTGGTAGCTCCGCCTCCCACATGATTATCTTTAACAATAAAACGGAAATTCAAATTTCTGGAAACAGATGGAAGAACCTCCCACATAAAACCGTTAGCGCCGGAAAGTATATGCGTTAAAGCAGGGAAAGTTCTTTCCGGAGTGCTGTAATCCAGGTAGGTTCTGAACATAGGGCCTGAAGTAGAAGTGGGACTTGGAATTGAAGGAACTGCAGTTGAAATACGGCTGTCAATCTGCTCCCAGTTATACTTTAATACATCCCCGCCATCAGGATCTGAAGCGGTACCGGTTAGTTTAAACGGTGTTGAATGAGGAATGGTATAATCGGGGCCGGCATTGGCAGTGGGAGCCGTGTTACCGGTAATGGTTTCCTGGTCACAACCTGAACCGCCACCGGTAAGAATATAGTTAGATATTTGCTCAATACTTTTTACAGAAAAAATATCTATGCTGTGAAGTTCAACGTTTTGCCCGGGTACAATTCCGGCATAACCCATAATGGTAACTCCGCTGCCGGGCTCCACATTTACGCCGGTACCTTCAATATTGAAAGAGAAGGTGTGATTAGCTCCATACTGGTGACCCATTTCATGGGTGAGGTAATCAATAACAAACCATTCAAGCAAGGAAGGATTGGAATAAACCGTCCATGCCCTGCCCTTAAACCCTGCTGTACATACACAACCGATGCAACCGGCATTTCCGTTATCATTGCCTTTGCTTTCCGTGTGGCCAATATCATAGTTGGCGCTGCCGATGATGGCATCCAGTGTAGCCTGCATTGCTGTACCCGAAGGTGCATTAGGATTAACGATGGGATCGGTGGCAGGGTTAAAATAGATAACCAGGTTGTTGTTGGGTACCAGTACCATTCTTACAGCAACATCTCTTTCATAAACGGCATTGGCCCTTGTTACATGTGAGTTCTGCGCTGCCAGTACCACTGCAATGCTGTCCGCCAGTGTTGGCAACCCGGCGGGGGGAATAAAATGCAGGGAAAACTCTGCGCCGGAAATCATGGCAAGACGATAGGTACGCAACCTGCCATCGGTAACATTTTCGACACCCTCGCCCCTGCCCGGCGAAGGTGTTTGTGCTTCGGTCAGGCACTCGAATCCATGTGGCCTGTCCGTTACATCGCTTCTTCTTACCACACGGTATATATCCTGGTACATCTGGTCAATATACACAGTGGATTCGGAGCCGTACATGATAGTGGCATGTAATCCGTGGTACACCGACATGTCAAACCGGATTATTGCCGAAGGGTTTTCAATTCCTTTGCCGAGATAAGAATGTATCCCGGGATATTTGGCCGAAAGTTCCGGCGCCATTACCGGCGCTTCCACCACCCTGAAGGAAATCAGTTTGCCGTCTGCATCCGGGAACCGAACGGTAAAAGCGGATCGTTCAGCCGGCACTATCTTTTCTGAGGGAGCCTGTGACAAGGCTGACCGCATAGCTCCTTCGTTTAAACGAAACAGATGGTACTTGACGGGTTTCTGTGTGTTTGCTGCAGCAAAAACATCATAGTCGAGGGCTGTCTCATCAATTTTTGTCCACCAGCCGGTCTGCTGCGCAAAAACAGCTGAAGAGAAGAGAGAAACCAATAAAATGAAAAGGGTATATTTTTTCATGAGTGATTCTTTTCGGTGATTACATAATGGAAACCTCCGTCATATTTCGGGGTTGCCAAAATTACAACTACTTATCAACGTATGAACGTAAAATAACAGGTAACTATTCACAAAAAAACCCCATCCGCTTTTAGCGAATGGGGCCTGATAAATAACAGGTTTCCCTTCCAAACTGTATGAGGCTCAATTATTCTTAGTAATCCATGCCGCCCATACCCGGTGCGCCGTGTGTATGCGGCTCTTCTTTTTTGGGCTTGTCGGCCACCACACATTCAGTGGTGAGCAGCATTCCGGCGATTGAGGCCGCATTTTCCAGGGCTATACGGGTAACCTTGGTGGGGTCAATTACACCGGCTTTCAGCAGGTTTTCATACTCATCCGTCCTCGCATTGAAACCGTAATCGGCCTTACCTTCTTTCACTTTCTGCACCACGATGGACCCTTCCATGCCTGCATTCTCCACAATCAGGCGCAGCGGCTCTTCCAGCGCCCTTTTTACAATAGCTGAACCGGTAGTTTCATCTTCATTTGCGCCCTTAAATTTTTCAAGCGATTCAATGGCACGGATAAAAGCCACGCCACCGCCGGGAACTATGCCTTCTTCCACTGCAGCCCTTGTTGCATGCAATGCGTCATCTACCCGGTCTTTCTTTTCCTTCATCTCCATTTCGGTAGCTGCACCTACATTTAATACAGCCACACCGCCGCTCAGTTTGGCAAGGCGCTCCTGCAGTTTTTCCTTATCATAATCAGATGTGGTTACTTCAATCTGTGCTTTTATCTGGTTGATGCGGGCAGTAATGTCATCTTTCTTGCCCTTACCGCCAACAATGGTAGTGTTATCTTTATCAATGGTAACTGAAGCAGCAGTGCCGAGGTAGCTCAGGTCAGCATTCTCCAGTTTATAACCCTGCTCTTCGCTGATAACGATACCCTTAGTCAATACGGCAATGTCCTGAAGCATTTCTTTTCTGCGGTCGCCGAAGCCGGGGGCTTTTACAGCAGCTACTTTCAGGGTGCCGCGGAGTTTATTCACCACCAGGGTAGCCAGCGCTTCTCCTTCCAGGTCTTCAGCAATGATCAGCAGCGGACGGCCGCCCTGTGCCACTTTTTCCAGTATATGAAGGATGTCCTTCATATTGCTGACCTTCTTGTCATAGATAAGGATGTAGGGATTCTCTAGCTCAGCCTCCATTTTTTCGCTGTTGGTAACGAAGTAGGGAGAGATGTAACCCCGGTCGAACTGCATACCTTCCACCACTTCCATGCTGGTCTCCGTACCTCTTGCTTCTTCTACGGTAATAACGCCCTCTTTGCCTACTTTTTTCATGGCCTCGGCAATAAGTTTACCAATTTCTGCATCATTGTTGGCTGAAATAGCAGCCACCTGCTGAATTTTATTGGTGTCGTTGCCTACAGTCTGGCTCTGGCTTTTTAAATGTTCCACCACTTTGGCCACAGCTTTATCAATTCCACGTTTCAGGTCCATGGGGTTGCTGCCGGCAGCCACCATTTTCAATCCTTCACTAATGATGGATTGCGCCAGTACAGTGGCAGTGGTAGTACCATCGCCTGCAATATCGGCTGTTTTGGAAGCCACTTCCTTCACCATCTGGGCGCCCATGTTTTCAATGGGGTCTTCCAGTTCAATTTCCTTAGCGACAGTAACGCCATCTTTGGTTACTGATGGTGCACCAAATTTTTTCTCGAGCACCACATTGCGGCCTTTGGGGCCGAGGGTTACTTTCACTGCGTTGGATAAAATATCCACGCCTTTCTTCATTTTATTTCTTGCTTCAATGTCGAAGAAGAGTTGCTTTGCCATAATTATTATAAATTTTAAATTGTTAACTGAATTATTGAAAGTTGAAAATTGACATTTAAACAATTGCCAATATGTCGCTTTCCCGCATAATGAGGTAATCTTCACCGTCAATCTGGATTTCCGTTCCTGCGTATTTTCCATATAAAACGGTATCGCCTGTTTTTACGGTTACCGGCTCGTCTTTTTTACCCGGACCGGCTGCGATAACCACGCCCCGCTGGGGTTTTTCTTTAGCGGTGTCGGGGATAATAATGCCACCGGCTGTTTTTTCTTCGGCAGCAGCTGCTTTTACAATTACCCTGTCGTGAAGCGGGGTAATATTTACTTTCTTGGCCATAGATGTATTGATTTTGAGTTTTTGAAATTTGTGACCCGCCTTCGCCCAGATTTCGGCGGACGGGCGGCAAAAGTACAGGAAATAGTATGCCATTGAGAAGTAAAGTGAAAAATTTTCAGTTTATACCCCGGTAGCTGAAGTAAGACTGACAGAATTCAAGGCTTTTTTTCAGTTTTAGTGTCAGAATTTCATCTGAAAAAATAAAACCCGCCGGCAACTGCGGGCGGGTTTGTGTTCAGATAGGCTCAAAGATTATTGCCTGATCAGTTTAAAGGCAAATTTGGTACCATCCACTGTAACCTCCAGGTAATAAATTCCTGTGCTCAGGCCATATGGACGCATATCCCAGTTAATTGCCTGTATGTCTTTGCCAAATTGTTTTTGGGCTACCAGTTTACCAGTCAAATCAAGCAGCCTTAACTGAGTACTGCTGACCGGCGCTCTAAAAAGTTTCAAATCAATAACTTGGTTGAACGGATTACCCAGTATATAAACCTTTTGCGAAATACCCTGCATCTTAACCAGCACAACATTACTGAGGTCTTCCCTCCCCTTAAGGTCAACTGACCGCAGACGGTAATAATTCCGTTCTGCTTTTATTGCTTTATCCGGGTAGGAGTAATAACGTAAATCGTTACTTATGCCTGCTGCAGGAATCGAGGCTATCCTGCTGTAATCAACTCCGTTCTCCGACTTTTCAAGTTCAAAATGGCTGCTGTTAAACTCTGAAGCTGTTGTCCATTTAAGCAATATCTCGGATGTACGTTGCAGGCCTGTAAATTCCACCAGTTCAACCGGTACCGGAGTGAGCAATGTTGCGGTAAAAATACCTCTTCCGTGGGTAGCAGCCCCCACCACATTGTCAGAAGTGCGCAGCACCAACTGATCAATACGTACGTTGGCAAGACCGGTATTATTGGCAATCCAAACAGTGGATCCGCCATTGAGTGTTAAAGTGGTCCAAACGCCTATTTCTGTGGCAAGCATCACTCCACCAATTGCCTGCCCTCTTGCAGAATAACCATTCGGGATAAATTTGGCCCAGCGAATTGGCATATCGGGCAAATTGCCCTCTACTGATGTCCAGCTGGTGCCTCCGTTTGTACTTTCCCAAACACTGGTTACCCCATAATTAGATACTGTGAGAATCAGGTGATTGGAATTTCCGGACTCAATATCAATATTGGAGATGTACGCCCCTGCCGGTAGAGCAGGACCTGCAAAAGCAGTTGCTGAAGGCTGGTTTCCGGGAGGGCCAGAAGTGGGTCCGTTTGCACGGATGACCCTCAGCAGGATGGGTGTAACTGCAGCTCCGGAATTGTTTTCTGAATCTGAACAACCTAACCAGATTACCGTTTCGTCTGCGGGGTCTACAGTTACGCAACTTACCTGCCTGTTGGCTCCCATTTCAGTTGAAACATTTACTGTCCCGAAAGATGCAGAACCTGATTCAACATTAAATATTCTTCCATAAAGTCCATCATTATCTCCATAGTAAAGTACATTCAGGGTATTTGCGTAATCGGCTGTTCCGATAAAACGGCCGTTGCCGCTTCCGCCGGTACTAAGATATACCCCGCTGTTTCCATAAATATTATAAAAACCTCCGGGGTTGGCAGTAATCCAAACTGTGCCATTGGTTTGATCAATAAAGCTTAAATCCCCATCGCCTCCGGTAACTGTTGATACAGTATTTATTCCGGCCGAGCCAAATAAATGTGAACCATTATCCTGGGTACCCCCAGCATGGTATTGCTACCGGTTGTGGGATGCAGGGCCATACCATAATATTGTGTTACGTTATAACCTCCATTTTTACTTGAAAATGATGTACCCCCGTTAGTACTGTAATAAATACCGCCGTCAGTGCTTATGATAAGCTCCGTACTGCTTAGGTATTGGATATCGTGGAGATCAGCATGAATAACCGGAGCCGTGGTACAGGTTGCCGCGGTTGTCCACCGGGTGGCCTGGGTCCAGGATGTACCGCCATTGCCACTTCTCCAGATACCGGCGCCCTGTATAGCGTCTATATTTCCCCAGCCCTCACCGGTACCAAAAAATATTTCCTGGTTATTCGTAGGGTTCTGTTTGATGCAGGTGATGACCAGATTTGCAAAAAAATCATTTACAACAGTCCAGGTTGGATTTGCGGATTTGAAGTTTGTTGTTTTCCACAAACCGCCTCCTACCCCTCCGGCATACACCGTATTGCCTGTGCCATCTGCCGCATCCACTAAAAGCCCCTCGTTCTTCCCCCTATATTATTCGGGCCCCTTTCAGACCAACTGAATGCACTAACCTGCTCGCCTCTTCCAGCCTGATTAGTCATCAATAATTCAACATCCCTTAAGCGCTCAACAGGAACTGTACCGAGAGCCGGGTCAACCATTTTTTTGAACTCATATTTCAACAACCTTAATGGGGCATCTGTTTCTTCCAACTCATTTTCAGATTGGTGGTATTTGCTCAGAGGGTTTTCGGGAAAATTACTTCTGTGTAAGTCGTTTATTGAAAATAAGCTTATAGCCAATAAAATCATGACTAATCATCCCGCCGCCGGAACAAATTTGCTGACCCGTTTCATAGACATTTTGATTTTATGTGTTTGCAATTTACAGATTGGATTTTAGGTGTTTATGGGTAGTTTCCTAAGAAAAAGCACTTATCAACAGTCTTTGAGTGGATGTTGGAAAAATACCTGAATACCGTGTCATAACAAGAGTAATAATAGCCTCCATTAACTGCAGGGGATTCCCAGGCCCGATTCATTTTTTTTACGTCGCAAATAAAATCCTTGCTTTCGGGATCAACATAGTCAGCTGCTGAAATCAAAGTACTCTTATACCGGTAAAATGATTCTGATTTCCCGGAAGTTTAAGCCCGGCTTACTGCTGATTGGTGTGCTGAGAGTTTTATTATCAAAAGAAATTCTGAAGAATAGCAGCTATAAAACATGGAAGTAATGAAAGGTGATCTATTTCAAAAATCCCGTAACCTGATGCTGTAAAAGCATATAAATACCATTTCCTATCTTCGCCTTCCCTAATAGTTCTTGTCCAATGATCAGCAGAAGAAATATCCGGGTGAAAGTGATGCAGACACTGTATACGGTAAGCAGCCTGGAAAATGGCGCAGGCGGGGCCGCCCTTTCATCAAACGAATCCCGTAAAATACTGGAACAGCATTTTGATCAAACCCGTTCTCTCCTTGTTTATCTGATCTGGTTTCTTACTGAAGTAACCCGCTACGCCGAAACTGATGCCCATCACCGGGCATCCAAGCACCTGCCCACTGCAGAAGACCTCCATGTCAACACCAAAATAGCCGGCAATGAAGTACTGTGGAAATTGCTGAACGATCCTGCCCTGAAAGAGCAGTTTGCAACTGAAAATCCCGAACAGGTTTACCGCCGGTCAAAGGATGAAAGCAACGAACTTATCCGTAAAATTTATCACCAGCTGACAGCAACACCCGAATACAGCGCTTATATCAGCAACCCGGCAAGAGACAAGGCGGAAGAAAAAAGCATCCTTGAATTTATTTTTAATGACCTGCTGCTGGCCAACGAGATTTTTGTGGCCCATGTGGAAGAAAATTTCTCCAACTGGGACGATGACGGTGAGATGTTGGTTCAGTTAATGGCCGCCTGCCTGCAAAAACCCGGCAGTTATGATTTCAAAAAAATGCTGAGCCCCGATAAAAAAGAATTTGCCTTTACCCTGCTGCAAACCGTGCAGGATAAAAATGAGTACCTGCAATCCCTTATTATTCCCAAACTGAAAAACTGGGATCCCGAACGCATTGCCCTGCTGGATATGATTATTATGAAGATGGGAGTGGCGGAATTTTTGTACTTCGAAACCATTCCCCCCAAAGTCACCATTAACGAATACATTGACCTGGCCAAAGAATACAGCACTGCCCAAAGCGGCCAGTTTGTAAACGGCATACTCGACAACATTCATAAAGAACTGGTACAGTCCGGTAAAATGAAAAAAACAGAGTATAAAAAAAGCTGACCGGTCTTTTCAAATTACAGGGCGGAAGGCAGAAAATAAAAAAACACACATCCAGGTCAAAATCATCCTGCATAAATTGGTTTTAAAAGGCCTTGCCGGCCTGTCAACTTACCTTACCTTTGCAATTCTCAAAATTCGGTATGAAAAAAGTCTTCCTTTCCGGTATTGTTGCCGCTGTCCTGGTTTCCTGCGCAAACAACAATAATGATGCAGATAAAAAAAGCAGCGGCCCGCCGCTCACGGATGAACAAAAACAGCAGGCTGTGCAGGATTCGGCCAATTTCACTTCTGTTCAATGGCTCGACTCCACCACCAGGAATCTGGGCAAACTGGTAAAAGACCAGTCTATTGAAGTTACATTCCGTTTTAAAAATACCGGGAGCAAAAACCTGGTTATAGAAAATGTATCGGCGCCCTGCGGATGCACCATACCTGAAAAACCTGAAAAGCCTTTTGCCCCGGGCGAAGAAGGTGTTATTAAAGCCAAGTTTAACGGCAGCGGGCAGGGAACTATTTCCAAACAAATACATGTAAAGGCCAATACCACACCGGCAACAGACCATACCCTTACCTTTACCGGTGAAATTCAGGAGCAATAAACCAATCAAATCAAACAACACACAATGAAATTACGTTCAGCACCAGTTATAACCGGCATTGCATTTCTGTTAATATCACTGACTGCCTGCGTTCCTCCCGGGGCCGACCAGGGCAAAGGCGGCTCAGGACAGGGCGGCGGTATGGGCGGATTCCAGTTTATTTTTCTCGGTTTAATGATTTTGGTATTCTGGCTCTTCTTCATCCGGCCCCAGGCCAAAAGGGCCAAGAACCAGAAAAAATTTATTGAAGACCTGCAGCGGGGCGATAAAATTGTAACGATCGCCGGCATCCACGGCACCATCAATAAAATAAATGAGGACGGCACTTTGAATATTGAAATAAGCCCCGGCAGCTATATTAAAATTGAAAAAAGCGCCATCAGCATGGACTGGACGGCAGCGCTGAATAAACCAGCCGCTGCAGCTAAAAAATAACCGGTAACATTCCAAACAGTAAATTACAGGCCTAAACCTGATGCTCATTTATTAGTGATCTGGCCCCGAAAACTTTCGGGATTGTTGTTTTGAATGTAAATTACTATGCTACGGATTGGTCTTACAGGCGGCATTGGCAGCGGCAAAAGCATTGTGGCCAAAATATTTGAAACATTTGGCATCCCTGTTTATTATGCCGATGATGCAGCAAAAAAACTGATGAACACCGATGCGGGGCTGAAGGCCTCCATTATGGAGCATTTCGGGGAAGCAGCGTATGAAAATGGTGAACTCAACAGGAAATACCTGGCTTCGGTTGTATTCAGCAATAAGGAAAAACTGGAACTGCTGAACTCCCTCACCCACCCGGTTACCATCCGGGATGCCGGAGAATGGATGCAAAAGCAAAACGCTCCTTATATTATCAAAGAAGCGGCGTTGCTGTTTGAAAGCGGCGCTGAAGCACATCTTGACAAAGTGATTGGTGTGTATGCCCCGCAGGAATTACGGGTGAAAAGGGTGATGAAAAGAGACGGGATTTCTGCCGAAGAAGTTATGAAACGCATCAGCCGCCAGATGGACGAAGAGAAAAAGATGAAAAAGTGTGCCCATGTAATCATCAACAATGAACAGGAACTGGTAATACCCCAGGTACTTAATCTGCACCGGTTGTTCACAGCAGGTCAATAATTATTTCCGGCCTCCCCGGATAAGATTACATTTACAGTAAACCAACCATCATGAAATCAATTTTCTTTTCCCTGCTGGCATTCATTATTATGATTGCCTGTAAAAACAAGAATGATAAGCCTGCCGCTACCGGCGACAGTACGGTCATAACACAGAAGGAAGATGAAAAGCCGCCTGCTGCAAAATCAGTGACGGGAAAGTGGAAACCCGTTGAGGTAAATATCAAGGATATGTCAGAAGAAGAAAAAAAAGAAATGATTGCCAATATCCTCATTGAATTTACAGATGACGGCAAATTCATTGGCTTTAATAAGGAAAATAAACAGGAGGGGCCCTATACCTGAATGAAAAAGAAAGCCTGCTGACAGTTCACAACACTTCCCGTGACGACAAGCCTGAAAAGTTTACCATCAGCTGGGAAGGCGATCTGCTGCTGATGACCAATGAAGAAGGAACGGTGAAACTGAAAAAAGAATAACGGGCCGGTTATATCGCTATGCATCATTCATTTTAAAAGTGAAATTCAGCCGGAACCGCGGAAAATTTCTATTTTTCCTGCAATACAACAAATTCCTGCTCCAGGCTGAGTGAGGCACTATACAATTGCTGTATAAAGTCACCGCCCCATTTTGCATAGTAATAAGAAAGGTTCTCCCTGCGCTCCTGCAGGCCCCCGCCGGGGAATAACTGTTCTTTTATGGCATGTATCTGCCGCTGCTGGTCGGCAAATTTTCTTTTTTCGGCACGCAGCATTTTCTTTTCCAGTTCCTTCAAACGGAAAACGGTTTTTAATTTCAGGGCATCCACATGCTTCTCAAGAGTGCTGTCAACTGCAACTGCCTGTTTTTTGAATGATTCATAAAGTTGCTCCACTTCAGTGAGCGGGCCACCTGCCTGCCGGTCAGGCAGGTTCAGCTTTGTTTCATTTTTACTTTCCCTTTGCACCAGTTTATTCATCAGCTCCTGTTCCGGCAAAAAGAAATCTTCAGCCGTAAACCCAAGCCGGGCAATCTTCTCTTGCCATTTCTTTTCAAGAATCAAAAAAGAATTGCGCAGCACCAGAACAGGGAACGGGATCTTGTTATGATCAAACAGTTCCTTCAGTTGCAGCCAGTAGGCGGTTTCACCTGCCCCGCCGATGAATGCGATGTTAGGCAAAATGCTTTCCTGGTAAAGTCCGCGGAGTATTACATTCGGGCTGAATCTTTCAGGAAATTCCTTAAGTTCATCAAAAATCTCCTTTTCACTAAAAGTGAGTGGTGACCCGATAGCTATCGGGTTGTGAATAGTGAGTTGATTCTTTAATCTTACAATCCGTTCTCTCAAGTCATCTTTCAGATAAAACAAATTGATCTCTCTTGCATTCACCTGCGCCTTGTAGCCTGCCCTCTGCAGCCTTTCAGCAGTTTTTTCTACAATACCTGATGCAGTTTGATTCAACAGATCATCCCTGAAAACATCCATCATCTGTTTTTTCAGCGCCGCATTGTCCGGTAGCAGCACCACCAATCCGTATTCAGCAAACAGATGATTGACGAAGCGGAATGTGGCATCCTGAACTGTTGTGCCTTCTGTATAAAATTTTCTGAGCAATGAAATGATCTCATCTCCCTGTGGCAGCACAGTTAACTGCCCTTCCATCCTGTCAATCAGTTTCAGCAGGGCCTTGTCAATTTTCATCCGGCCAACAGTGCCGGTCTGTTTGGTTTCCCAAACCAGCTTTTCGCCGCCGAGGTAAATATGGTTCAGCTCTTCAAGATCGGCATCTTCAGTGCCCAGGTAAAATACAGGAACGAAATCTTGTTTGGAAAAAGATGTCTTTAAATGTTCAGCCAGTTTGATGGCATGAACGATTTTATAAATAAAATACAACGGCCCGGTAAAGATATTATTCTGATGAGCGGCGGTAATGGTGAAGGTATCAGGTGAAAGCAGGGATTCAATGTTATTTTTCACTGCACCAGTTGTTTCAACAGCTTCGTACTGCTTCTTTAGTTCATTCACCAGTGTCTTCCTGCCTGCCTGTCCGGTAGTCAGATCTGTCTTAAATTGTTTTCTTGCCTCAATCGCTTTTTGAATGCCCTGTAATGTCGGAGGATAAGCAATGAAAGGTTTCAGCGCTGCGGCCTGGTCAATATAATCCAGTGCAATTTTGGAAAATGCATGGGTTTGGCGATAAGGGAGCCGGGTAGTAATACAATTCATACTGAGTGTAAATGTAATAAGTGATTCTTTTGTTTTCTCACACCTGCCCTACTGCATTAACAAAATATTTTGGGGTCAGGCGGGGATTACACAGATGTGCACAGACCTGCCTACCGGCAGGCAGGTTTAAGAAAATCTTTCGACGGTAAATGGCTTTATATCCATGCTTGCAGATTTGCCATTCACAATTTCATCCACCAGTTTACCTGTTCCCGCACCTAAACTCAGCCCCAGCATCGAATGCCCGGTAGCCACTGTTACGTTGTGATATTTTTTTATTCTTCCGATGTAGGGTAATCCATCCGCCGAACAGGGTCGGTAACCATACCATATTTTTTCTTTGGGCGGCAGCGGCACATCAAAGTCGGGATAAAAACGTTTTACTGCATCCAGTATCCCCTGTACCCGGTTCATCCGGGGCGGGGTTTTGTGCGAAGTGATTTCCATCGTTCCGCCAAAACGGATCTTGTTTCCATTCATCGGTGTGATGGCAGCCCGTCCTTCCAGCAGCACAGCAGGGTAATTCACTTTGTACGGAGAATCTTCCAGTGTTACCGAATACCCCCTTCCGGGCATCATCGGGATTCTTGTGCCCAGCAGCTTGGCCGTCTCCCTGCCCCAGGAACCGGTGGCAATCACTATTTCATCGCTCTCAAATTCATTCTTCATACCAGTGACACTATTTACTGTAAATACTTTATTTACTTTCTTACTTTCTTTCTCAAAACCCACCACTTCTTCGTTCGGAATAAATTTCACTCCCTGTTTTTTCAGGTATGCAATCAGTTGCTGCATCAGTTTATTCGGCCAGCAATGTGCATCGCAGTTAAACAGGATAGCGCCGAGTCCGTTTATCCTTGTCTGCGGTTCGAGTGATTGGAGTTCTTCCCTGTTCAGCAGTTTGGTATCGCTTAACCCCAGTTCATGTGCTTTCTCCACCGTATGTTTTGCATGTTCGCTGCCTGCTTCTGTCTGATAAATTTCCAGCAAGCCTTTTTGTTCGTAAGCAAAATCAAAATCAGGAAGCCGCAGCCAATCTTCATATTCTTTTTTGCTGATCAGGGCAATATCCCGTAGCGGGACAGCCGCAGACTCCAAATGGTTTTTTGTAGCGCTGCGGATGAATTTCAGTCCCCAGCTCATCAGGTTCCAGTCGAGCCGGGGCTGCACATAAAAAGGGCTTTTTGAATTCCACATCCATTTCAATCCCTGCTTGACAATACCCGGTGTGGCCAACGGAATAAAATGGCTGGGGCAGATATAGCCGCAATTGCCGTAAGAACAGTTGTCGCTGAAATCGCCTTTATCCAGCACTATCACCTCCCAACCCGATTTTTTCAGATAAAATGCCGAGCTTAACCCGATGATGCCCCCGCCGATGATGGTTACTTTCATGGTTGTGAATTGTCAATAGGAACTTTGGAAGATGAACAGCCCTATTGACCATTGACTATTCACCATTCACAAACTACAGTTCAATCACCATCCCTTCTTCCGCCACACCAATCCCTTCTGCTTTCAGTTTTTCCTTTTCTGCTGAACTTTTTTTCAGCAAAGGATTGGTATGATTGAAATGAATAAATACGATTTTCTTTTTTTCAGCCGAAGGTAAGGCTGAAAATTTTTGCAAGCTTTCTTCCACAAAAGGATGCGGCACTTCGCTCATGTCACGGCCCGGCAGTTCGCCATTCTTATAAAATGTACCGTCCAGCAGGGCCACATCAACATTCCTGATTTGCTCAGCAATTTCCCGTTCCCATTTTTCCCATTTGTCAATATCCGGGATGAAGAGGACTTTCTTTTTCTCACTTTGAATAAAATAACCAACAGTTTCCGAAAATTCATCCCGATGCGGAACTTTTACGGGTGTCACTTTAAAAGAAGAACCGATTTGAACAGCGCTGTCTGCCTGCAGCCGGTTCAGCTGAATATTTTTCAATGAAACCAGCTGGCTCCAGGGTCCGTTGTTACGAAAAAAAGAATCCATCCGCGGCATGGCCCACACCGGAATATCTTTTGCACCCATCACTTCTCTTCCCAGCTGCATCAGCCCTGTATAATGGCCGATATGAGCATGAGTAAGAAAGATTCCATCCGGTGAATAATCCGGCGCTGCAATATATTCCTGCAGTTTCTTTAATTGTGCCGTAAAATCCGGTGTGGCTTCAAACAGCCAGTATTTGTTTGCAGCCCGGTCAACCAGTGCAAGACAGGTGACCAGTTTCTTTTCCTCTTTTCCTTCATAATAAGCCTTGCAGCATTCCTTCTCACAACCCGCCTGCGGGTAACCCGCATCCTGCGCTATGCCCAGCATTACGATAAACTGCTTTGGGAGTTTGTCTTTATTGATCCGGTCAGCAGGCTTTTCTCCCGGTTTGCAGACGACAATTACAAGAAGAAGCGTAAATGAAATATGTGCTGTAGAAATTCTCAAACCATTAATGAAGTTTTCTTTACAAAGACTCTCCTATTCACTACTCACTACTCACCACTCACTATATCACCTGGAATCCATAAGCATACGGATCATCGGCCTCACCCCTTTGTCCCCTCTCCAAAGGAGAGGGGAAACGAATTTTCATAGTACCTGGAATCCGTAAGCATACGGATCATCTTCTTTATCAATCCAGATGGTATTATATCCATAGATCCTTGCCCATCCTTCCACACTCGGGCGGATGGCCGCCTTGCCATGCAGCGTCAGTTCTTCTTCTATCCTGCCGGTGAATTTACTCCCAATAATACTTTCATGGATGAACTCCTCTCCTTTCTTCAGTTTACCTTTGGCATACCACTGCGCCATTCTTGCTGATGTGCCCGTGCCGCAGGGGCTGCGGTCAATTGCTTTCTCTCCATATACCACTGCATTTCTTGCTGTGGAAGTTTTATCAACCACTGTTCCTGTCCATAATATATGTGAGCAACCTCTAATTGTGGCATCATCCGGGTGTACAAACTCATATTTTGTATTGATATTTTTCCGAAGCTCTCTTGCCCAGGCAATAAGTTTATCTGCGCTGTAATGTTCCAGTCCTTTAAAGTTTTTCTGCACATCCACAATGGCATAAAAGTTTCCGCCATAGGCCACATCAATCACCAGTTCTCCCAGTTCAGGACAATCCGCCTTTAACTCCGAACTATGAAGATATGCTGGAACATTTGTGAGCTTAACACTTTCAACCGTAAAAGAGTCTCTTAGCTTAACTTCTTTTGGTGGATCATAATTAACAACAATCAAACCCGCCGGCGTTTCCATTCTCACAATACCTGGTGAATATGGTACTATCAGTTTTTCCTGAACTGCTATAGTAACTGTTCCAATCGCTCCATGCCCGCACATCGGCAGGCAGCCGCTTGTTTCTATAAACAATACAGCCACATCATTGGCCGGGTCATGCGGGGGATAAAGAATACTTCCGCTCATCATGTCATGCCCGCGGGGTTCAAACATCAGCCCGGTTCTTATCCAGTCATATTCCCTGATAAAGTGCTGCCGCTTTTCACTCATGTTTTTGCCAATAAGGGCTGGCCCGCCTTCTTTTACCAGGCGAACGGGGTTACCGCAAGTGTGAGCATCAATACATCTAAAAATGTGTCCCATATTTATATTTGCCCAATTCTTTGAGGTTAACTCTTGGAGGGTTTAAAACCCTCCAAGAGTTTTCCGAAACTACAAATCAAACCATTTATTCTTCGGCTCAATGGCCTGTTCATGATATTTTATAAAATTATCCAATCCTCCAAATACTTTAAGTACATAATTTCTTTCCAGTTTTGTCGGGCTCTTACTTAAAAATGTTTTGTAGGAACTGTGAGGCCACCTGTCAATCCCTTTCACAAACTGGTGGTGTGCTGGATTGGCGTGGATGTAATGAACTACTTTACAAAAAGATTCATCTCCGAAAACCTCTTCCGTTTTCATATTTGGCATAAACAAACTCCCCTTCCGTCCATACATTTTATTAATTGCCTGGGTATAACTGTTGAACAGGTTTGAAAAAGGCTGACTTATTTTTCTTATCAATTCTGTTTCGTTTAATTCTTCAGCAGGAAGTTTTACAGGTATGTTTCCCGCTTTTACCGACGATTGCTTTTCTTTTAGTAGCCGGAAATATACTGTCAACGTCTTACTGTCTGTTATCTTCAGCAATAAATGAAAGTGGTTTGGCATAAGGCAGTAGGCATAGATCTGTGCGACCGGCAGTACATGTTGGGAAAGACGGCCAAGAAAAAAATCATTGTTTTGATTTTCCTTAAAAATATTCTCCCACCCGTTGGCGTGGTTAAAAAGATGGTATGTTGAACCGGGCAGTATTTTTTTATCGTTTATTCTTAATTTTATGCGCCGGCGCTTATCTAAAACTCTTGGAGGGTTCAGAACCCTCCAGGAGTTAAAAACCGGATCCGGCATCAATCTAAAACATGGAAACCTACGGCAAGATACTGCTCATCGCCATGCCCGCCTTCCTCTTTCTGGTTCTTTTTGAAAAATGGTGGGGCTGGTACAGGGGCAAAGATACCGTCCGCAATATGGACATGATATCCAGCCTCAGCAGCGGAGTAACCAATGTAACCAAGGATGTGCTCGGCCTCGCCATCGCCGTCAGCATTTATCCGTTTATGCTGAAACATCTTGCTGTTACTACCATAGAGAACAAACTCATCGTTTATATCCTCACTTTTATCATCATTGACTTCAACGGCTACTGGGTACACCGCTGGAGCCATAAGATAAATTTATTCTGGAACCTGCATGTCATCCATCACAGCAGCGAGGAGTTTAACCTTGCCTGTGCGCTGAGGCAGAGCATTTCTTCCTTCTTCAACCTGTTTACCGTTTTATTATTACCGGCCGCTGTACTCGGCATACCGGAGCAGGTAATACAAATCGTTGGCCCTATCCAGCTATTTGCCCAGTTCTGGTACCATACGCAGCATATCAATAAAATGGGTTTCCTGGAAAAAATAATTGTTACACCCAGCCACCACCGGGTGCATCATGCCATCAACCCGGAGTACATGGACAAAAACCTTTCCCAGATTTTTATCATTTGGGACAAACTCTTTGGAACCTTTGTACAAGAAAACCCGGATCTGCGGCCTGTATATGGCATTACCCGCCCGGCCCGCACCTGGAACCCCATTAAAATAAATTTCCAGCATATCTGGCTATTGATAAAAGATGCCTGGCGCACCAATAGCTGGAAAGAAAAATTTACGCTTTGGTTTAAGCCCACCGGCTACCGCCCGGCTGATGTGGCTGCCAAATACCCTGTGTGTAAAATTGAGGATGTATATCATTTTGAAAAATATGATACCAGGACCTCTCCCGCCCTCAGTGCATGGGCATGGTTCCAGTTGCTGTTTATCCTGCTTTCTGTAAGCTATCTCTTTGGCAATATTGCCTATATCAACAGCATTGACGGCAGTTATATTTACTGGTACGGCGCTTTTACCTTTTTAAGTGTATATGCTTTAACAGAACTAATGGACAGGAACCGTTACGCTATTGTATGGGAGGCGCTGCGCTGCGGGCTGGGGCTTTGGTTTTTGTGGGAGCAGGGGGATTGGTTTGGGGCGGGTCAGTGGTTGGCTACTATCAAATATATTTTAGCCGGGTATTTTATTTTGTCTTTGATGGTTAGCGGATGGTTCGCTTTGAGACATACGAGGGAAGACAGATTGGTTGCCCAACTTTAGTGCTATGCCGACGCTTGCGGTCGGCATCCCGACAAGCTTCTGAAGACTTCCAAAGGGGGAAGTCTTCACAGGGACTAAAATACTAAGGGATATAAAGTACCCGGAAACTGCCGGAAAAATTCATTCAACTTTAACCGCTACTTTCTTTTCTCCGCCTTAATCCGCTTCAGCATTTCCCTTGCATTTTTGCCGGTATCGCCGTTGGGGTCAATCTCAATGGCTTTGTTATAATACTCAATGGCCTTATCAATTTGCCCGGCTTTCCAGTAAGCTTCGGCATAACTGTCCCACGCATTGGCTGACTGGGGAAATAACCGGGTGTTCAGCCCGAATACATAGAGAGCTCCTTCGGTTTGCGCATCATTCAGCAGCCTGTAACCGGCATCATTCAGCTTTGCTTCAAAATTTATATAACGGTAGCGGGGATCGGCCACCATCTTCTTTGCTTCGACTTCCAGCTCGTTAAACTTGCGGGCCATAAATAAATCCTGCAGGTAACGGAAGGGGTCAGTCACAACAGCGCTGTCTTTAAAATTCAGGCAGGCATCCAGCACCGGATCTTTATTGGTTTTGTATTCGTCAAAGCTCATGTCCACTGCCAGTTGCGGCGCCAGCCAGTCGGCATTTTCCCATTGCGGCTTATCCTGCCACCACGCAAATGAAAGAAATACCGGTATCCCTGTTTTGGGCAGGTCAAACCGGCGGGTATCGCCATAGAAATTTATATTCTCAGCAGTGGGTTCGCCCACAAATATGGCATTGGTGTAATTACTGAATTCATTCACCAGGTTCTGGCAGGCAGAAAAAGTGCGCCGGCCGGTGATGACAAATAGTTTCCCCGGTTGGTTTATCTTTTTGCTTTCGATAATTCCTGTTACTACCGGTTTGTTTTTATAATTGTTGCCGCCGCCGTTCAGTCTTACATCAATCACCAGTTTGTCCACATCATTTTTATCAATGAACTCAAAAACTCTTTTGTAAAAGGCTTCAATTGTTTCTGTTTTGTCATCCTGCACCTGGCTTTGCCGCACATAGACTGTTTTGCTTTCGGGTAAAAACTCATAATAATAAATCTTATCCAGGTTTTTCAGGTCATAAGGTGTGTTGTCCTGGTTGCGGGCACTTATCCAGTCGCCTTCATTTTTGGCTAAACCATAATTTCTCGGCAAATGAAAACCTCCCACCCCTTCAATGGCCTGCTCAAATGTTTTACCGTCTTTTTCAAATGTGTAGCGGATGGCCTGTTTCAGTTCTTTGGTAACACCCTGTGCATGCAGGGCTTCGGGTATAGCCAGCATATCCAGCCCGTATCCTTTAAAGTATTGATCATTCTCCGAAGGTACCAGCGGTTTTATTTTTTCAAGCGCCTGCTGCACCGGCATGCCTTCTATCTTCAGCAATTTTGCTCCCACTACGCCTGCATATTTTTTATCAGCGCCTTCGGCATAAATGCCATCGCTGAACCAGTAAAAGTTTATTGGCGCCACATGGTATTTAAAGGGGCTTTGCCTCCAACTCATAGCTGTATGGCCGTATTTAAACATGGCTACGATGCGGCCAAGGCCTGCCTGCCGCTCATGCACCTGCATGGAGGGTATTTCTTTGTACAACTTCTCTACCGCCATATCAAAATCTTCAGCTGTTACTTTTTAAAACAGAAAGGAATACTCCTTATGCACAGTCTGTTGCAAAAAACGAAGGTCTGACTGCCAGTCGGCAGCGGTCAGTTTATCCTGCGCAATAGACGTAGCGGACTGCAACCCAACATGCCCTTCCTGGGCATTGGCAGCGGTAATAAGAACGAGACTGTAAGCAAGCAGCAGGCTTTTTTTCATGGTCATGTTTTTAGAAAGTTAGGTAATACCAAAGCCCATTGCAGCAAGTCTTTGAAAAAAGGATTAAAACAATGGCAGGTATCATAACCTGACGCCAGGAATATGCAGGATGTTACAGAAATTATTACCGCTGGTGTAAATAAATACAACGCAAAGAGAATGGTACAGCGCCTGTACCAGTGGGGGCTTAAAAGTCTGTTTATATAATATTAACCACAGGTGAAAGTGATCCTGAACCCGTTCAGGTCTTCAAAAACCACTTCCTTTTTGCTGCTGAAAGGTTCTTCGGTAAGCTCAATGATCCTTGCTTTTGTTTCCAGCCGTTCCACCAGGTCGTTCAATGAACCGACCCGGAAAAAAAGACCAGCGTCTTTTACTGCATTGTTTTTTTCTGCAGGAAAAGAAAAAAGCATAAATGCCGCACCTTCCCATTCCAGCTGCGCCCAGGTAAGCTCTGCTTCCGGGTCCCAGAAACGGTTACTGCCGGTGCAGCGAAAACCAAGACTTTCATACCAAACCACAGTTTGTTCAACATTGGTGACACCCAAAAAAGGAATGCAAACGGCCATGCAGGGCGGGATTTCCTGATAAAACGAATTGAGATGCGATATATTTCATGTGTATACCATTTATACTATTAAATAGATCAAATGGTATAACCATTATTGATTGGCGGTTGGTGTAGCGGCCTTAGCTTAATGGTTATTTCATGACATCATCCTCAAAAAAGGAATAACCGTTATTATTACTACAAAGGGGCTTTCACCAGTTCATTATTTACCGTGCGCCAGAGACGCAGCGGGTTTTCATTCTTCAGTTCATCCGGCAGTAAACTGTCAGGCCAGTTTTGAAAAGCCACAGGTCTTGCAAACCGTTTAATAGCGTCAGCGCCAACGGAACCAAATCTTGAATCAGTTGTGGACGGAAATGGGCCACCGTGCTGCATGCTTAAACAAACTTCCACACCGGTTGGCACACCATTAAGTATTATACGTCCACAAATATTTTTAACAGCTTCCACCAGTTCCTCATTATTTTTTATGTCATCATCGGCGGCCATCAGTGTAGCTGTAAGTTGTCCTTCCATATGCTTTGCCACTTCCAGCATTTCATTCTTGTCTTTGCACCGGATGATCAAAGAAAACGGGCCGAACACTTCCTGGTGCAGTACCGGGTTATTGATAAAGGCGGCGCCTGTTGCAGTCGCAATAGTAGCAATGCCCTTTCCCTCTGCGGCTACGGCTTCTGCCACCGCTACTGTGTCAACTTCAGGATGTGCCAATGATGTTTTTCTTTTTTCCGTGTAATTTTTATAAACGCCTGTATGCAGCATCGGGGCAGGTAACGTTTTTTTGATTTCTTCTCCAAGTGTTTCAATAAATTTTTTCAGGTCAGCATTATCAATCCCAATCAGCAGGCCCGGGTTGGTGCAGAATTGACCAACGCCCAATGTAATGGATCCGGCATATAGCTTCGCCATATCAGCAGCTGCTGTTTTCATTTTCTCAGGCAATAAAAAAACAGGATTGATGCTGCTCATTTCTGCAAAAACCGGAATGGGTTCTTTGCGCTGATTGGCCCAGTCGAATAATTGCTTGCCGCCAATATACGAACCAGTAAAACCTACGGCCCTTGTGTATGGATGTTCCAACAACGCTTTGCCTACTTCAAATGATACGCCGTGAAGGTGGGTGAAAATTCCATCCGGCATATTACATTCAGCAACCGCTTTTAAAATAGCGCCGGCCATCAGTTCACTGGTTCCCGGATGCGCAGGATGCGCTTTTACAATCACCGGGCATCCGGCAGCAAAAGCACTTGCAGTATCACCACCGGCAGTAGAATATGCAAAGGGAAAATTAGCAGCGCCAAAAACAACTACAGGCCCCAGCGGCACCAGCATCTTACGGATATCAGGTTTTGGAGGATTTTTATCCGGTATAGCTGTATCAATCCTTGCTTCCAGCCAGTCGCCTTTTTCACAGGCTTCTGCATAAGATGTTAACTGAAACATGGTACGGGCCCTTTCATTCCGTAGCCTTGCTTCCGGAAGATTTGTTTCCCTTCCTGCTGTAATGAGCAGTTCATCTCCCAGCGCTTCAATTTCATTTGCGATGGCCCGCATCAATTCAGCCCGCTGTTTCAATGAACAGTTTCTGTAAACATGAAAAGCTTTCCATGCCTGCTGCAGGGCATTGTCAATTTCCTGTATCGTTGCCTCTTTGTACATACGCATTAAACAACCGGTCTTTTTGTAATCCCATCATTGATTACTTTCAGTATTCTTTCTCTCTCTTCGCCTTCAAGTGTCAGCCTCGGCGCCCTTACATATTCACTGCCGATACCGGTCTGCGCCGCAGCCAGTTTGATGTACTGCACCAGTTTGGGATGTAAATCCAGTTCCAGCAATGGCATGAACCATCGGTAAATTCTTGTTGCTTCCTCAATCTTCCCGGCCTTTACCAGGTTATAAATGGCTACTGTTTCTTTTGGGAAAGCACACACCAGGCCGGCCACCCAGCCATCAGCGCCCAGGCAAAGTTCCTCCATGGCCAGTGTATCCACCCCGCAAAGGATTTTGATCCGTTCGCCAAACCTGTTTTTCATCCGTGTGAGGTTGGTCACATCCCTTGAACTTTCTTTTAACGCCTGTATATTCTGATGTTTAACCAGTTCGTCAAACATATCAGGCCGGGTGTCAATTTTATAATCCACCGGGTTGTTGTAGATCATAATGGGAAGGTCAGTTGAGTTGGCCACGGATTTGAAATAAGTGATCGTTTCCCTGTCATCGGTTTTGTAACGCATCGGCGGCAACAGCATCAGTCCGTCAGCGCCCCATTTTCTTGCATTGGCTGCCTGTTCAATGGCATCTTTTGTTGTGCTTTCTGCTATATTTAATATTACCGGGATTCTCCCGTTGATGTATTCAACAGAAAACTCCACCAGTTCTTCTTTTTCCTGAACCGTTATTGCGCTGGCCTCACCCAAAGAGCCGCCGATGATAATGCCGTGCACTCCTGCATCCAGTTGCGCCTGCAGGTTTTTTTCATACACAACCAGATCAAGTTTGTCATCGGCTGTAAACGGGGTGAGCAGGGCAGGAAAAACGCCTTTCCATTCAAATGCCATATCGGTTCTTTTTATTTTTTTAAAGGTAAGTCATTCAGTAATTTATCAGTCTGAAATGCTTTTTTTTATATCTGCTAAGCGTAAAAAAAACCCAATTAAATACTCCCGCATATTTTTAATGGTAATATATCTTTGTGGCCGAACTAAAACCCAAAAAATGAAAGTGCATTTTACCCGCATTCTGCAAGCTGTTATTTTCTTAATGCTTCCGGTCTGGATGAAGGCCCAGCCCGCCACCGATTATACTATCCTGCTTAATTCAGGAAAATTTGTTCCGGAAGCCAATATCAGCACCGTTAAAAAAAGTGATGATGTGTTTCAGCAAAGCCTGTTTGGGAATAACCACTATGTTACCATTCAGTTATATAAACTGCCCGACCAGGCTACCCGGAACCGCCTTGACGAAGCAGGAATACGCCTGGCAGATTATATTCCAAACCTGGCCTATACCGCTGTTGTGCCTGCAGGACTCAGCACTGAACAACTGAAGGCATTACCTTTAAGAAGCATTTTCAGGTTTTCTGCTTTTCAAAAAACATCCACACCGGTTTTTAGAGGTGAAGTGCCTGCACATGCTGTAAAAACAGCAGGCTATGCCGATGTTGTTGTTATTGCTTACGAAAAATTAACTGCTGACCGCATTACAGTAAACCTGGCTGGCCTGGATGCGCAGATTATCGAAGAGATGCCTGATTACAGAAGTTTTACAATAAGAATTAACCGTGATAACCTCCTGAAGCTGGCAGATCTTGCGTTTGTACAATGGGTTGAATTTATTGAAGAGCCGGTTGAGAAAGAGAATTTGTTGGGCCGGACATTGCACCGGGTAAATGTGCTGAACGACGGAGTCCGCAACCTAAAGGGTGACGGAATTAATGTAGGCATCTGGGATGAAGGCGAAATAAGCCCCCACCTGGATTTTTCCCCTGCAGGGCGACTGAACCAGATTGAGACCAGTTCACCTTCCAGCCACTCCACACATTGCGCCGGTACCATACTGGGCAGGGGGCTGATTGATCACCGTGCAAGGGGAATGGCTCCCAATGCCACACTCTACTCTTATAATTTTGCCGGCAATGTTCAAACGGAAATGGCCACTGCCATTCCGACTTACAATCTTTTGGTAAGCAGCCATTCCTATGGCGGCTCCGTTTCTGCCTGCAATATTAACGGAGCACAAATTCAGTACACTGCAACCAGCCGGGCTACAGATATTAATTTGAATAATTTTCCCACGCACCTGCATGTACATTCCGCCGGAAATTCACAGGGATCCTGCCCGGGCGGGTGGTATACCATTACCGGAAGCGGCAAGACTGCAAAAAACAATTTGCTCTGTGCCAATATTACCACGGCTGAAGCTCTATCAGGAAGCAGCAGCTGCGGCCCCACACAGGATGGAAGGATTAAACCGGAGATCAGTTCATTCGGTACAAGTGTGTTTTCAACATACCTGCCTCTGAATACTTACGGAACAATTTCCGGTACTTCGATGGCCACACCGGGTGTTGCAGGGTCAGCCGTGCTTTTGTATCAGCGTTACAAGCAACTGAACAGTAACAATAACCCGCCTTCATCTTTAATTAAAAATACAATTTGCAATACTGCGCAGGATTTGGGAAATCCCGGCCCTGATTACCGGTTTGGATTTGGACGGATCAATGCTCTCGGTGCGGTGCGGATACTGGAGGAAACCCGTTTTGTGGTAAACAGCATAGCTAACGGCGCAACCAATAATGTTACGATTACTGTACCGGCAGGTGCCGCCCGTCTTAAAGTGATGCTTAACTGGAACGATCCGGCTGGTGCTGCCAATGCAAACCCTGCACTGATTAATAACCTTGATTTATCCGTAATCAATGGCGCTACTACCACATTGCCCTGGGTACTGGATCCCAACAATCCCGCCAATAATGCTGTAAGGGCGGTGGATAATTTCAGCAATATGGAGCAGGTAACCATTGATAATCCGCCTGCCGGCAGCTATACACTTCAGGTAACAGGTACTGCCATCCCCAGCGGCCCCAACCAGCAATATGCACTGACCTGGGATATTCAAATGCCGCATATTGAAGTCATTTATCCCAACGGCAATGAATCTTTCAGCCCCGGCAACCAGGAAACCATTACCTGGAACAACGCAGGCTTCAGCTCCACACAAACCATTGAGTATTCCGTCAATAATGGAGCCAGCTGGACCACAATTGTTTCCAGTATCGCTGCCACTACCACCCGTTTTGTATGGACAGTTCCGGCTGACAATACTTCAACAGCGCTGATCAGGATAACAAGCGGTTCAATTACTGATGTAAGTGATGCGACATTCAGAATACTGGGTACGGTAACCGGCTTCAGCGGCAGCGGAAGCACCTGTACTGCCGGTGAAGTCATTTTTACTTGGAACGCCGTACCCAATGCCACGCATTACGACATTTATAATCTTGATGCTTCCGGCAATTTTGCCTTACTGGCGCCGAACATTACTGCCACTTCCTATTCAGCAACCGGACTTACTCCCGGGGCCAGCATGTGGTTTACGATCCGGGCAAAAAATAACAGCACCAATGCAGAAGGTGAAAGGGCTAATGCCATTAATGTCACCGTATCAACCGGCGGGGGCGGTATGGGACCGATGGGACCCATTACGGGACAAAACAATATTTGTGGTAACCCTTCCGGAATAATATATTCTGTAGCACCGGTAAGCGGCGCAACATCCTATACATGGTCTGTTCCTTCCGGGGCCAGCATTGCCTCCGGACAAGGTACTACAACAATAACCGTTAATTATCCTCCGGGAAGCGCAAGCGGAAATATCAGTGTTTTTGCAAGCAATGGCACCTGTCAGAATGCACCTGCCAACCTTGCCATCACCATCAACCCGCTGCCTTCAGCGCCAACCAGCGGTGGTAATCAAAGCCAGACAGTTTGTTTACCTGCCCCGATACCAACATTAACTGCAACAGCCAGTGTTCCTTCCGGACACACAGTGGTTTGGTATAATGCAGCAACCGGAGGAAGCACAGTAACCAATCCCACACTAAGCACAGCCGGAACGGTAACGTATTATGCTGCCAGCAGGCATACAGCTTCCGGATGTGAAAGCAGCACCAGAACGGCAGTTACCTTAACGATCACTACAGTTGCTCAAGCTTCCGTTTCAGCCGGCGGAGCCACCACCTTCTGCCAGGGCGGAAGCGTAACATTAACGGCCAACAACGGAACATCCTACAACTGGAGCAATGGCGCCACTACCCAATCCATTACAGTAAGCACATCCGGCAGCTATTCCGTAACTGTTACTACCGGCGGATGCACCAGTACTTCTCCCGCAGTAAATGTTACGGTGGTTGCGCTGCCTGAGGCAAACATCACCGCCAGCGGACCACTTGCCTTCTGCCAGGGAGGCAATGTATTGCTTACAGCCTCAGCCGGCACATCATGGCAGTGGAGCAACGGCGCTACAACACAATCCATCACCGTCACTAATACGGGTAATCATTCCGTAACGGTAACCAATGCGAACGGATGCTCAGCTACCTCCGCAGCCACTGCGGTTAGTGTAAGCCCGAATCCAGTCGTTACGTTGACAGCAGCTCCTTATACAAGGCTGTTCCCCGGCCTCACCACCACTCTTACAGCCAATGTAACACCGGCAGGTTCCTATAATTACACCTGGTTTAAAGACAATGTACGGGTACCCGGAATCAATGGCCCGGTACTGAGTGGTATTGACCCGTACAAACTCGGAAGTTATACCGCGACTGTCACCAACACTGCCGGTCTGCCATGTTCTGACACTTCGCCCGCAGTGCTCATCGCTGATTCGGCAACCACAAAGCTTTTCATTCTTCCCAATCCCAACCGTGGCAAGTTTGATGTGGTGTATCACAGCCCCGGCAATAATACCTATACGCTGAACATTTATGATAGTAAAGGTTCGCTGGTGTTTGAAAAATCATACAACATCAGTTCGCCTTATCAGCGTATGGAAGTGAACCTTGCCCTGCCTGGCAGGAAAGGATTGTACTTTGTAGTGCTCTCTGGCAGAGGCAATCCAAGGCTCGCCACCGGTAAAGTAGTGATTCAATAGCCGGTAAATTTAAATGACTGGGAAATCAAAAGCCAGTTGCTGCAGCAACTGGCTTTTTTGTACACAAATGAAATGAAGGTTAAGATATTTTTTTTACTCCACCGCAGGTTATTCGCCTCATCAAACCGGGCTTTCAATTCTACAAACACGGTTACCTTCTTACCGTTTTTGGCGTATAACAAAAAGGTTCCAGGGGATTTTTGGATAACGAAAGTTAAGACTTCTGGAAAAAATAAAAGTTAAGCCCGACCGGTTTCTTTATTTTATTGTGGGGAAAAAGCTATTTCTTCCGGAAATAGAGCCGCAGCGGCACCCCGGTAAAATCAAAATTCTCCCGGAGCTTGTTCTCGAGGTAGTTCTTGTAGGGCTGCTTGATGTCGTCGGGAAAATTGCAGAAAAAGGCAAAGGAGGGTACAGCCGTGGGCAACTGGGTTACATATTTTATTTTTACGGGATGGCCCCGCACCACCGGCGGGTGATAGCCTTCAATGGCTTTCAGAATAGTATCGTTGAGCTGTGAGGTGGGCACTTTGCGCTGCCGGTTGGCATACACTTCCAGCGCCGTTTCAATAGCCTTAAAGATGCGGGTCTTTTCTCTGGCCGAGATGAACAGGATGGGCACATCGGTAAAGGGCGCCAGTTTTTGCCGCAGCTCTTTTTCCATTTCTCGGGCGGTATTGGTTTCCTTGCTTACCAGGTCCCATTTATTTACCAGCAGCACAATGCCTTTTCCCTTGCGGGCGGCAAGGGAAAAGATGTTGATGTCCTGCGCCGTAATGCCTTTAACGGCATCAATCAGCAGCAGGCACACATCCGCTTCGTCCATCGCCTTTATAGCCCGGATAACGGAGTAAAACTCCAGGTCTTCGTTCACTTTATTCTTCCGGCGTATGCCGGCGGTGTCAATCAGCACAAACTCTTTCTGAAAAAGATTGTAATGGGTGTGGATGGTATCTCTTGTGGTGCCGGCAATTTCGCTGACGATGGTCCGCTCCTGCCCGATTAATGCATTAAGCAATGATGATTTGCCGGTATTGGGCTGGCCGATGATGGCAAATTTAGGCAGCTCAGCCATTTCTCTGGTTTCTTCGGATGCATCATCCGTTATCAGTTTGGTGATGGCATCCAGCAGTTCGCCGGTGCCGCTGCCGCTGGCAGAAGCGATAAAAAAAATATTATCAAACCCCATGCTGTAAAATTCGGCAGCCTCAAGCAGGCGTTCGTTATTGTCCACTTTGTTTACTGTAAGAAAAACCGGTTTGGTGCTTTTGCGCAGCAGGGCAGCCATGCTGTCGTCGAGGTCCGTCATGCCGGTGGCAGCATCTACCATAAAAATAATGGCATCGGCCTCATCCACGGCTATCAGCACCTGTTTGGCGATTTCTTTTTCAAACACATCCTCGCTGCCGGCCACAAAACCACCCGTGTCAATTACGTTGAATAGCTTGCCGTTCCAGTCGGCTACGCCATACTGCCGGTCACGGGTTACGCCGCTTACATCATCCACGATGGCCTTGCGCTGTTCCAGCAGCCGGTTGAACAGGGTGCTTTTTCCCACATTGGGACGTCCGGTTATGGCAAGGGTAAATGACATGGCCGTGGTTGCAGGCAGGCGGCGGTTACAGAGCCCCGTCCTTTTTATATATGCCGTTGTAATATTTGAGGAAGATCAGGTAGTCTTCTTCTTTTTTAAATCCCAGTTTTTGTTTTTTTATCCAGTCGCTGTAAAGTGATGCGCCGGGAACATGGCTGAAAAAATCTTCCCGTGACAGTTTCTGGAGCCGGTTGAACTGGTTTTCGGCCTCCACAAAATATTCGTTGTTGTCATAATAATAATAGCGTTTCAGGGTGCCGAAGAGAGAGTCGCCTTCTTTTACTATCCGCCGGGTAATTTTAAGCAGGGTGGTATGGCCTTTGTTCAGTTCCTGGTAAAGACATTGCTTGCAGTCGGTTTGCCGGGCCATATCGCTGTTGGCAGAGAGGAAGAGATCGGTTATCCGGCCGGAAACTGAATCAAGAAATTCGATTTTACCTATCAGTTCAGCAGGCACGGCCATTTCATTTTCAAGGGAATCGAGATAATGCACCTCCTGCGAAACAAGATTGAAACGGACCGGCCACTGCCCGTATTTTCGGCCCTGCCTGTCATAAAGCCTTCCCTGCTGCCACTGGTGCCTGTAAAAAGGCGAGCCCCCTATCTGGTTATAGGAAATTTTTTTTTCTATTTCGCCAGAACCATACACATTGATGCTGGAAATGGAGTTTAGCTTGTCCACCTTTCTGCCCAGTTCAATCATTACCTGGGCCTGTAAAAACAAGGTGGTGGCAGGTAGTTGCAGCAATAAAAAGCCCAAAATCGCTGTACCCCGGGTAAGCTTTTTCCCTGCTGATATAAAATGATAGTTGCCCCGCATGTTTATTATTTCATTATTGCTGACCGGAATTCGGCCCCAAAAGCTGCAACTGCAAAAATAAACATATGTTCAGCACCGCAACAAGGAAATATCCAGTGCAGCAGATTTTATGGCCATCCGGGGCAGAAGCTGTGTTTTGCATCAGCCATAACCCAACTGCTTCAGAAACATTTCTTTTTCCCGCCAGCCGGGTTTTACTTTTACAAACAGTTCCAGGAATACTTTCTGCCCGATAAAGGCCTCAATATCTTTCCGGGCTGCTGTGCCGATCTTTTTTATCATGGTCCCTTTTTCCCCGATCAGTATGGCTTTTTGCGTTTCCCGGTGAACGATGATATCGGCAGCTATTTTAACCAGGTTTTCTTTTTCCCTGTATTCGTTTACCAGCACGGTGGTATGATAGGGTATTTCATCTGCCGCAAACTGGTATATTTTTTCCCGGATGAGTTCGCTCACAAAAAACCGGGTGTTCAGATCGCTGATGTCATCACCCTCAAAAAAAGGTTCGCCTTCGGGCAGGTACTGCAGCACAGCATTCATGAATTCTTTTTTGTTGAACCCGGTCAGCGCTGAAATGGCGATAACTTTTTTACAATAAGGCCGGCTGCTGAAGAAAGCTTTTGCTTCATCCGTTGCGGTTTTAGTTGTTGTATCCACTTTATTGATGACTACCAAAGCAGGCGCTTTTATGTTCAGCGCTGTGAAGATGTCATCCGCTTCTTTCAGGGTTTCTTTAATATCCACCAGCAGCAATGCCAGGTCGGCATCTTCCAGGGCGTTTTTTACGGCCTGCATCATTTTCTCCTGCAGTTTGTATTTGGGTTCAATGATGCCGGGAGTATCGGAAAAAACAACCTGGTAGTCTTTTTCAGTAAGGATGCCTTTGATGCGGTGGCGGGTTGTCTGCACTTTGGGCGACACGATGGCCAGTTTCTCACCCATCAGCGCATTCAGTAATGTGCTTTTACCCGCATTGGGTCGGCCGAATATGCTGACAAAACCGGATTTCATAAAAGAGGTGCAAAGGTAGGCTAAATGAAGGGGGCGGGTTTTGCCCTGTGGCAATAAAAAAGTGGCTGTCTCAAAAATAATTTCAACACAGAGTTAAAGAGTATATGAGGCACACAGAGAGAGTTGATGTTCAATAAATGCTTTTCCCTGTGTAACCCTATTGCTTTCGACTGGGCTCATGCCGAAGTCTATCAGGTCTGCCAACTCATTATCTCTGTGTTTTTCCCTGCTTTTTAGACAGCCTCTTGACTATTAATATTCAAGTTCGATTAGTGGATAAATGTAACCATAGCATTTTGTGGCGTCCCTCCCACGGTAATCGTTTGTGATACGATAAGCTGTGTCTCCGAAAGCGTAACAATATTGAATAGATTGCTTCCGCCGGTGAAAAGAATGGTTGATACCTGCAATTGCGTTTCGCCGTTCTGGAAACTCCAAGTTACAGGAGAAGTTTGAGGATCACTGCCATTGCATTTGGTTGGACCTTCGTCCAACGTACCTGAACCGTTAGCATTCAGCTTCAGAATATTATCCTTCTGACAGGTTTGTAACAAAGCCGACACACCAGTTCCGCCCACGGTGGCCGAACTGAATTTCCAGTTGGCCTGGGGCAGCAGTTCTGTTTTCGTTTTGGGAGGGGTTTCATTATCCTTATTGCAGGCAGCAAAGAATAAAGAAAAGAGAAAGAATGAATAGTTTTTTCATACAAAGGATGTTGGTTAATGGCTTGTAAGGTAATAAATAAAAAACTGCGGTGCAAGAGACCACAGTCTTAGTTGCGAAGGGGAGGATCGAACTCCCGACCTGCGGGTTATGAGCCCGCCGAGCTACCGCTGCTCTACTTCGCGGTGTTGAGGCGCAAAGATAGGCTTATATGCCTTTGCCCCCAAAGAAAAGTCCCTGCAATAGCAGGAACTTTTTTCATGGTTATACCCTATTTGTATATGAAGATTTTAATTATCCCTTGGATACACTGCTTGAGCCGCTGCTTTTGATTTCACGGATAACGCCGTTGCCGCGGTAGCGGATATCGCTGGCGCCACTGGCATTGGCGGATAATTCCTTATTCACCGTTATTTTTATATCACTGGCGCCGCTTACCCTTGCGTCGCATATATCCGCTGCCAGGTCAAAGCCCTTAAAATCACTGGCGCCGCTGGCTTCCACAGATAACTGGGCGGCTGTTCCGCTTACCGTCATGTCGGATGCACCACTGAGGTCAACCGTAAGTTTATTTACTTCCAGTTTACCTTTCAGGTCGCTGGCGCCTGACTGGTGAATATCCAGGTAATCGGCTTTTACAGTCCCCGATATATAAACATCGCAGGCCCCGCTTACTTTCAGCCGGTCAATATTTTTAAAGGAGATATAGGCTTTTAGTTTTTTATTTCCGCCCCAGTTCAGCCCTTTGCTGTCGTACCCGATATGCAGGATGCTCCCCTTTACTTCTACCGTAATGCGTTCCCTGTATTTTTCTTCAGAGGCGCTTACTGCCACTGCTTCTGTATTGCCCTGCGTAAGGTATACATCAAAAGCGCTGGATAAGCTGATGCCATGAAAGTCTTTTGCTTTCCTTACCACGGCATTGGGGTCATTTACCTGCTGGGCAATGGCTGCCGTACTAAACAGAAAACCCAGCACTATTAATTGTATCTTCTTCATCACACTATAATTTTAAAATTTAAATCCTGATACGCTGCCGCCGGTATTGGTCTTTATTTCCCGGATGCCGGCATTGCCCTTGTATTTTACAATACCGCCGGTACTGGCTTTTACCTGCAGTTCTTTGTCTGCATGAATAGTGATTTTTGCGCCGGTGCTTACCTGCACATTGCAGGTATTGGTGTTCAATTCATCACCTGTAAACTTGCTGCCTGTACTGCCTTCCGCTTCCACTTTATCAGCCCTGCCGGTTAATGTTACTTTGGAGCCGGTATTCTGATCCAGTTTCAGAGTGCCTGCATCCACTTTTCCGTTTATTTCTGCGCCGGTATTGGCTTTCATATCCAGCGATGATGACTGCAGGGTGCCCACTATTTCCACTTCGGCCCCGGTACTTGCATACAACCTGTTCAAAGATATGTAAGATACATAAGCTTTCAGGCCCTGGGTTTCATTTCTTGCATTGATAGCCCCTGTTTTTGTCTCATACTGAATTTTGAGAATGCCGTTTTCCACTTTGGTAACAATCCTGTCGCGGAATTCGGGAGTTGAAGCGCTTACCGGCACTTCTTCGGTGCTGCCGTGGGTGAGTGTAAGTTCAATACCGGTACCCACATCTATACCTTGAAAACTGCTGATATTTCTTTTCTCAGCATTCGGGTCATTCACTGTTTTTGGGCCAAAAAGACCGGCCCCGATGGCCGCAGTCAGAAAAAGAGAAAGAAATAATTTCTTCATAAAAGATGGTTTGGATATAATACGAAGAGTGGTGTAGAAAGGTTACAGTTTGCAGCAACTTATTTTGACCTATTTTTGCAGCAGCTCTTGGCCTTTGAATGTAAAGGCTTTAGTTTTTGAATGTCCCGCCAGATTGCGGGACAGGTTTCCCGGGGTGTTTGACACTGAGCCAGACGAAGGGCGCTTCGCCAGGCTTGTCTGCCGGCAGGCAGGTTCAGTGATTCAATCTGAGATCATACCCGTAAGAACCTGGTCAGGGTAATGCCTGCGAAGGGAAGGAAGATCAATGCATCCTTTCTCCGACAGCGTTTCCCTCTTCTTTTAATTTTTAAAAAATTAAACCATGAAGAGGATTTGTATGTCCGGCTGTTTATTGTTCACAGCCATTTTATCGGCTGCACAGCAGCCTGAAGCAAAAGACAGTTTTTACACTTTATCGCCGGTGGAAGTGAGAGCGGTAAGGGCCTCCGAAAATGCGCCGGTCACTAAAACCAATATCGGCAAATCAGCGATTGCCAAAATGAACCTCGGGCAGGATATTCCCTTTTTGCTCAGCCAGACGCCTTCTGTCGCGGTACATTCTGATGCCGGCAACGGCGTGGGCTATACCGGCATCCGCATCCGCGGCACAGATGCCACACGAATCAATGTAACGCTGAACGGCATACCTTATAATGATGCCGAAAGCCAGGGAACATTCTTTGTTAACCTGCCCGACTTTTCTTCCTCTGCAGGCAGCATACAAATTCAGAGAGGCGTGGGCACATCTTCCAACGGCGCCGGGGCTTTTGGCGCCAGCATCAACTTCAGCACCAATGAGGTGAATAAAGAGGCTTACCTGGAACTGAACAACAGCTATGGTTCTTTTAATACCCGGAAGCATACCATTAAGGCAGGAACGGGACTGCACAAAAAATTTACGGCCGACCTGCGCCTTTCCCGCATCAGCAGCAATGGCTATATTGACAGGGCCGGCAGCAACCTGAAGTCCCTATACTTCAGCACTGCATATATCAGTGAAAAGAATTCACTTCGCCTGAATATTTTTTCCGGTAAAGAAAAAACCTACCAGGCATGGTATGGAGTGTCAGAAGCTGACCTGAAAGCCGGCAACAGAACTATTAATTATGCCGGTACCGAAAGACCCGGCGAGCCTTACGATAACGAAACGGATAACTATACACAAACACATTACCAGTTTTTCTTCAACCGGCAGCTGAGCAAAAAGCTGAGTTTTAATACGGCTTTCTTTTTTACTACCGGCAAAGGCTACTATGAACAATACAAAGCTGATGAAGACTTCTCCGCTTACAGCCTGCCTTACCCGGTAAGCGGTAACGACACCCTATTTGAATCGGATTTTATCCGGCAGTTGTGGCTGGATAATGATTTTTACGGCAATATTTTTTCATTGCAGTTCAAAGACAATAAAACACAGGCCACACTGGGCGGTGGGTACACCCGGTACGATGGCAATCATTTTGGGAAAATAATATGGGCTTCCCGGGCCAATATCACTTCCCACAAATGGTACGGCCTGGATGCACTGAAAACCGGTTTCAATATTTACCTGAAAGAACAAACACAGGTGCACCGGAACTGGAGCCTTTATTACGATCTGCAGTTTCGCCAGGTAAAGTATGATATGGATGGATTCCGTTACAATCCTGCACTAAAGGTGAATAACCGATTCAGTTTTTTTAACCCCAAAGCCGGTATTGTTTATAAAAAGAATGCATGGAAAGCTTATGCATCATACAGCGTGGCTGCCAAAGAACCCAACCGGGATGATTTTGAGGCCGGCAGTGCCCAGCAACCCAAACCGGAAAGACTATATGACACGGAACTGGGTATTGAACAGATAAAAAACCTTTACAACTGGTCGGTAACTTTTTATTACATGAAGTACAGGAACCAGCTGGTGCTTACGGGTAAGATAAATGATGTGGGGGCTTATACAAGAACCAATATTCCCCAAAGCTACCGAACAGGTTTGGAAATGCAGGGAGTATTCAAATTCAGTTCCCGGTTCAATGCATCGGCCAACCTTGCCATCAGCAGCAACAAGGTGAAAAATTTTACGGAGTACATAGATGATTATGACAACGGTGGTCAAAAAGCCATTACTTATTCATCCGCCGATATTGCTTTCTCGCCTGCCGTGGTGGGCGGGGCCGCACTTAATTTTCTTCCCCTGAAAAGTATTGAGTTGAGTTTACTGAACAAATTTGTAAGCAAACAATACCTGGACAATACGCAAAATGAAAATCGAAGGCTGGATGCTTTTTTTGTAAATGACCTGCGGGGCATTTATACATTGAAAGGCAAAAAGCTAAAAGAGCTGAATATTACAGCACAGCTCAATAACATTTTTGGGATAAAGTATGAGCCGAATGGCTATACTTTCAGCTATATTTATGGCGGAGAAATGATAACCAAGAATTATTATTTCCCGATGGCCGGAAGGAATTTTATGATTGCGGTGAGTGTGAGGTTGTAAGGCGGGGGTTGGTAGTTCGTAGTCAGGAGTTCATAGTTAACATCAGTGAGGCTACGAATGCTGATGCTTACGTCCAGGACAATTGACTACTGACCAGCGACTAATGACCACTAACTCTTTCCTCCAAACTTCTCCTGCCAGGCCAGAATGCCGCCGGTTAGATTTTTGGTATTTCTAAAGCCCATCGTTTCCAAAAGCATGCAGGCCTGTGCACTGCGTACACCGCTGCGGCAGTGAATGATGATCTCTTCCTCTTTCAGGTCCTCCAGCTCTTCCGCCTGGAATGACTGAAATTTTCCAAGCGGTATAAGTTGGGCGCCAAGATTGAATTCTGCATATTCATGCGGCTCCCGGCAATCAATCAGGTTCAGCTTTTCACCGGTATCCATCCGGGCTTTCAGTTCTTCAACAGAAATATTTTGCATATAACAGGCTATTAATTGTAACCACTTTCATCTGTATCCGGCTTGCGGGGTTTTGCAGGCAGCTCATCAGGCAGCGTTTTTTGAGTACTGTCTCTCGCCGGCTTATCTGTTTGAAGCCATACATCCATGGTTTGCCCGCTGCGGATGCGCTGAAAACGTTTTTCATCGTCAAAACGTTCCGGATTTTGTTTGTAGATATAAGCGCTGCAGGTATCTTCCACATTGGGGTCAGCTATCACAGCCCCGATAATGATCCCGGTTTCTTCCAGCATCTCCCTGGCTTTGCAAAAAGCCATCCCGGTAATATCAGGTACCACAAATTCCCTTTTACCCACTCCGTCACCCAGCACCAGTGAAATAGTACTTTCTTTCCTGATTTTGGTACCCGGAAGTATCGGTTGCCCCTTGTACCATTGTTCCAGCACAGCGTTTCTTGCGAAGTCAGGTTTAAACGTAGTATCCCCGATTTTCAGGTCCATATTTTTAAGAACCATCTCTGCATTGCGGAAACTGTAACCGACAAGGTTGGGCATTTCCATTTCAGGCGGCACAGCCCGGTTGATGATAAGATAAATGGTGCGGTTTGTTTTTACCATTTCATCAGCATCGGGTATTTGTTTCAGTACCGTCATTGGTTTTGCCGTATCCACATACAATGAATCCTGTATGTCCACATCAAACCCTGCTTTCTTCAGAATTTTTCTGGCCTCTTCATACTTTTTACCGGTAACCAGCGGCACTACAGCTGCCTTACCATGACCTGTCAGGCATTTCAGCGAGGAAAGAAAAAGAAAAAAGACACCAAAGGCCAGCGCCAGGCCGGCCAGTATATTGATCCACAGGGGGCGATGTGTGATAAATTTAAACACAGTTGTTACGTTTTTTCTATGAGGGCAATACCTCTTCCACCAGTTTGGTATAAAATTCTTTCAGACTCCATCCCATTGCCTTCACCTGCTGCGGCACAATGCTGGCCTCGCTCTGCCCCGGAACGGTATTTACTTCCAGCATATAGGGCTTTTTTTCTTTTTCGTTGTAAATAAAATCAATTCTTACCACACCCCGGCAGTTAAACACCTCATACACTTTGCGGGCGGCCTCCCTTACCCTGTCGGCAATCGCTTCATCCACCAGGGCCGGTGTGGTTTCGGTGGATTTGCCCTGGTATTTGGCCTCAAAATCAAAAAATGCTTTATCGCTGTGTGCCTTTACTTCGGTTAATGGCAGTACAATGATATTTCCTTTTGATTTAAAAACCCCCACCGTAAACTCCCTGCCTTCCACCATTTCTTCCACCAATACCTGGTCATCTTCATTAAATGCTTTTTCAATGGCAATGCCAAATGCGTCAGTAAAGGCATCCACTTTGGACATACCAATGCTGGAGCCCCCGTTATTGGGTTTCACAAATACGGGAAACTTTAACCCGGCCGATGCCTCGCCGGGACTTGTAAAATTATTTTTTATTAGCACCACTGATTTGGCCACAGCAATACCCGACATGCCTGCCACAGCCGTTGCAAAACGTTTATTAAAAGTGATGGCCGAGCAGGCAGCATCACATCCTGTGTAAGAAATCCTGAGTGTATCAAAATAGCCCTGCAGTTTTCCGTCTTCGCCGGGTGTGCCGTGCATACCGATGAAAACGGCATCGAATATTATTTTTTTGCCACTAAGTGTAAGGGAAAAATCATTTTTGTCAACAGCTACGGGGGATCCATCTGCCTGCCTGTACCACCAGCCTTCCGGGTTGATGTCAATAAGGTACACATTGAACCGGCTACGGTCAAGATTATTGTCAATGGTAGTGGCGCTTTTATAGGATATTACCGCTTCACCTGAAAATCCGCCGGTTACCAGCGCAATGTTCTTCTTCATTATTGGTTTTGTCGTGGTTTTGCTGTGCAAATATTGCTGAAATATTTAAGATGCCCAACCCGAACAGAAGTGAACCGGGCAGCATTAACAAAAAATAAGATAAAGGGGCTGATGGATCCCGGGTACAACCGGCCTTCGCTAAAGCTTCAGTGGATCATACTCCTTTGCTAAAGCTAGGGAGTATAAAATAAGAAAGGTGAAGGCTGTTTCTCCTTCACCTTTTTACGACGGGACATATCACCCGCCACTCCTTGAGCAGCCTGCCTGCCGGTAGGCAGGCTTTCGCTGCTGTATATTGAGATGATGATACTAAGATATTACACCGGCAATTCAGTTTCCAAATAATGAAGGCTGAATTTATGCACACTGAGCAAAATCAGATGTGCAGCTTATCTTTTTTGGCCATCAGCTCTTCCACGGTTTCCCGGTACATTTCATCCGGCACACAGCAGTCAACCGGGCAAACTGCAGCACACTGGGGCTCTTCATGAAAACCCTGGCATTCGGTGCATTTGTTGGGGGTAATATAATATACGTCCGCGGAGAGAGGTGTGTTTTTTTGTTCAGCATCCACCACAGTTCCGTCCATCAGGGTGAAAGATCCTTTAACCGTGGTGCCGTCGGCAATGGCCCATTCCACGCCACCCTCATAAATAGCGTTATTCGGACATTCGGGCTCGCAGGCGCCGCAATTGATACATTCTTCAGTAATCTTAATAGCCATAAATAGTTATTTAACAGGTTGAAATTTACTTTTGCACAAATGTAATCAGCAGAAATGAATTTACAACACCGCATCGACTTATTGGTACGTCTTGGCCGGTATATTTTGGATAACCCGCAGGACTTGCAGCATGCTAAAGAAAAGTCAGGGCAGGAGAATGCATGGTTCATTCCTGAATTCATCGACCTGGCTGCACAGAATATTGCCCGTAATTTCCTGCAGAAAGAAATTCTGGAAAAATGGGTATCCGGCTACCCGGGCATTCAGGCCGGCAGTGGCAATAAAACCATCGGCATCATCATGGCCGGTAATATCCCGCTGGTAGGTTTTCACGACTGGCTGGCGGTCTTCATCTGCCGCCACCGGGCCATGGTAAAGCCTTCTTCAAAAGACCAGGTATTGATAAAACATCTTGTGGAAAAGCTGGAGGAATGGGATAAGGAATCTGCCGGCGCCACTGTTTTTGCAGATATGCTGAAGGGATGTGATGCCTGCATCGCCACCGGGAGCGACAATTCTTCCCGGTACTTTGAATACTACTTCGGCAAATATCCCCACATCATCCGGCGGAATAAAACCGCTGTTGCCATATTAACAGGAAAGGAAACGGCTGAAGAACTGGAACAACTGGCGGATGATGTGCACCTCTATTTTGGTTTGGGCTGCCGTAATGTAACCAAGCTTTATGTGCCGCAGGGTTATGACTTTGTTCCGTTGCTGGAAGCTTTTAAAAAATACAATTACCTGGCCGACCATCACAAATACAAAAACAACTACGACTATAATCTGGCCCTGCATATCCTGAACAAAAAATACTATATGACCAGTGGTTCCATCCTGCTGGTGGAGGAGCCATCGGTTTTTTCCCCTATCAGCCAGCTGAACTACGAGTATTATTCTAACATAGATTTAATTGGTGAATCGCTGAAACTGAATACCGACCTGCAGTGCATTGTCGGGCAGGGTTATGTGTCTTTCGGTAAGGCCCAGTGCCCGCACATCAGGGATTATGCCGATGGAGCGGATACCCTTGCCTTCCTGTCAAACCTTTGACAAATCAGGGATGCAGGGTATTTTCTTTCAAAGAAAATCGCATTAATTTTACAGCCTGGCAGAAGTACGAAGCTCTTAGTAAAGATTTGTTAAACTGAGCCGCCGGCAAGACGGCTGTTCAGACAGTTTGTTACTTTGCAGGGACAAGGCATATTATTTGCAAAACAGCTCTTTATCCAACCTGATTCAATTATAAAAAGAAAGAATACAGCGCTATGAAACTCAAACAGATTTTACTCATTGTGGCAGTGAGTGCCGCATCAGCTATCGGCAGCGTAATAGTGTACAGCAAACTGGCTCCCGGAAAGAATACCGCCTTGATACAGGCGACGCAGGAAGGAAAGGTGCCGGCAAACTACGCCGGATTTTATGACAATATTACCGACGGTGGCGAGCCGGTTGATTTTACAAAAGCATCCAGCGCAGCTGTTCCGGCCGTGGTACACATAAAAACAAAGATACCCGCCAAAAAAGTAAGTAATAATCTGGGACGCCGTAACAGTGTGGATGATTTTTTTGAAAGGTTTTTCGGCGACGATATTTTCAACCAGCGCATCCAGCCCGAACAAAGGGCAAGCGGCAGTGGTGTCATCATCAGCGAAGACGGTTATATTGTTACCAATAACCATGTTATTAGTGATGGCGGCGAAGGTGTGGCCGACGAAATAACTGTAACACTTAGTAACAAAAAAACTTATAAAGCAAGAGTGATCGGCAAAGATGCCAGCAGCGACCTGGCTGTTCTTAAAATTGACGGCAGCAATCTCCCGTTCCTGCTCTACGGCAATTCGGATAATGTAAAACTGGGGCAATGGGTGCTTGCCATTGGTTATCCGCTTACACTGGAAACCACCGTTACAGCCGGTATTGTAAGCGCCAAAGGCAGAAGTATCGGCGTTAACAGCAGACAAAGCAATACTCCCATTGAATCTTTCATACAAACCGATGCAGCAGTAAACCAGGGAAACAGCGGCGGCGCATTAATTAATACCGACGGGCAACTGGTGGGTATTAACTCCGCCATCTATGCCCCCACCGGAACCTATGCAGGCTATTCTTTCGCCATCCCGGTAAATATTGTGAAAAAGATAGTGAATGACCTTATACAGTACGGCGATGTAAAAAGAGGGTTTATCGGAATCAGTTATCCCTCCAACGAATCCGAAAACGAAAGGCTGGTGAAGCAGACCGGTGTGGCTGACGGACAGGGCGTATATGTACTGGCTGTTCCCACCGATGGGGCGGCCGGGCAGGCGGGTATCAAAAAAGGTGATGTGATTACCAAAGTAAACGGCAATCCTGTTTCTACAGGCCTTGAGATGAGCGCCCAGGTGGCCAGTTTCAAACCGGGCGATCAGCTGCCGATTACCTACGTACGCAATAACAAAGAATACACCGCCTCGGTTATACTTAAAGAATCAGCCGGCAAGGTGGATGAACTGGCGGCCACCACTATCGGCGAAACGCTGGGCGCCGATCTGGAAACACTGGATAAAAGAAAAGCGACTCAGTACGGCATTGAAGGCGGTGTGCTGGTGAGGAAGATAAAAGCCGGCGGCGCATTCAGCAAAACAAGAATGCAGGAAGGATTTGTGATTACCAGTGTGAATGATACTGATATCACCAAAATTGAGCAGATGGCTGCTGCCATCCGTAATGCAAGGGGAGGCAGTGTTTACTTTGAAGGTATCTATCCCGAGGCACCGGGTGCGGTGTACAGGTACCCGCTGATACTGGCTGATGAATAAGCCCGGGCTTTCATCCCATATGTAATACATAATTAAAAACGCCCTGCGTATTGCAGGGTGTTTTATTCAGAATGCCGAAACCTATTTTTCATACACCAGATACTCCCATGCCTGGATCTCAAAACTTTTTTCTGCAGTAAAATCATTGGCCGCCCCGGAAAACACATTTTTGTACACCCCCGTTACTATTTTATCTGTAATATCAAAATGCAGGTCATTTTCTGCTGACAGATTCAGCACTACCAGCACTTCTTTGTTTCCGCTCCTGCGCAGGTAAGCAAATACCTGCTTCGGGTGGCTGGTTTTAATGCGAAAGGTTTGCACGGCCGGGTCACCGCTGCGGAGGGCGGGGTGATTGGTCCGCAGCTTAAGCAGGGTTTTATAAAGATCATGCAGCTGGTTACTGCCCGTCCACGCAATCGTATCCTTATCAAAGAATTTAATTCTTTTCTTATTGGGCAGTTCCTGCCCTGAATACAATAATGGAATTCCGTTCCAGGTGCAGCTGAAAACAGCCAGCGCCTTTGCCATATCACCGTATTTTTCATACTCGGTGCCGTTCCAGCTGTTCTCATCATGGTTGGTGGTGAACCATGTACGCATGGTGCTGTCGCCAAGATCATCGTAACGGTTCAGAATTTTATACAGCGAATCCGGCGGTTGCTTTTTCTGGTAAAAATCCTTCGCTTTGTGCATCCATGTCCAGGTGTAACTGGCATCAAAGGCCTCTCCGTATTCCGGGTTATCCAGTTCATCAAATTCGCCAAACCAGAAAAAGGGTTTTACAGCGTCCAGTTGCAACCGGGCTTCTTTCCAAAAATCAAGTTCCGTCCAGAAGGCCAGGTCGCAGCGAAAACCATCAATATCGCATTCCTCCACCCAAAATTTCATTGCTTCAATCATTTCCTTGCGCAATTCAGGCTTGCTGTAATCCAGTTCAATAATATCATCCATACCGGATGCAATCTGGAAATCACCGGTGGAAGGGTCTTTTTTATAATACTCCGGATGTTCTTTTGTCCACTTGTGGTCCCAGCCGGTATGCTTGGCCACCCAGTCAATAATAACTTTTATATCCATTTCATGTGCCAGCTTCACCAGTTTCTTAAAATCATCCAGCGTACCGAATTCGGGATTGATGGCCGTATAATCAGAGCAGGCATAATAACTGCCCAGTGTACCTTTTTTGTTTTTTTGTGCAATGGGGGTAACGGGCATAAACCAGAGCGTTTTTATGCCCATATCCTTCAGCCTTGGCAGTTCAGCCTCAAAAGCATTGAAAGTGCCCGCCACAGTGTATTGCCTTATGTTTACTTCATAAATATTGGTGGTGTGGGCCCACTCCACGGGTTTGAACCGGTTTACCATAACAGTTGTAGTTTTTGTAGTCTCCTTTGCATTTTTCTTTTTCATCAGCTTGCAGGACGCTGCAGCCAGCAAAAAAATAAAAGCAGGCAATCCGTAACGCATATACCGAACTTTTGGGGAAGATAAGGAGAAGTGCGAAGCCGCAGAAGGGCTAACCGATAAAATCATAAATACAGGTTTTTCTGTACCACAATACAAATTCAATGGCTATTGACTACCAACTTCCGACTACTAACTATTGACTCAGGACTCCCCTCTCCTGACTACCTTTGCATGCATGAAGAGTTTCGACGTCCCGATCATCTACCGCAGCCCTCTTATTTCAGCCATTAAAAAGAAAAGGAAGGAAGAAGACAGGATGAAGAAAGATTTCACTCCCACCCTGCTGGATTTTGGTTCGCTTCAGATCTACCTCGCCCGGCATTTTGGTTTTTGCTATGGAGTGGAAAATGCCATTGAAATTGCTTTTAAAACGGTGGAAGAAAACCCCGGTAAAAGAATTTATTTACTCAGCGAAATGATCCATAACCCGCAGGTGAATGCCGACCTGATGGCCCACGGTATTGAATTCCTGCAGGACACTTATGGCAAACAACTGATCCCATTTGAAAATCTGACGCCGGATGATATAGTGATGATACCCGCCTTTGGCACCACTTTGGAAATAGAAAAGAAACTGAATGGTATGGGCATCCCCACGGAAAAATACAATACCACCTGTCCTTTTGTGGAAAAAGTATGGAACCGCGGCGAAGCTATTGCCAAAAAAAATTACACCGTTGTCATCCACGGAAAACCAAAACATGAAGAAACAAGGGCCACTTTCTCCCGTACCGCCGCCCATGCGCCGTCCGTAATAGTAACTGATATGAACGAGGCGAAGAAACTTGCACAATATATTACCGGAGAAAAACCTGCGGATGAGTTTTATTCAGTTTTTAAAGGACAATACGCACCTGGTTTTGATGTTACAAAAGACCTGCAAAGAATTGGAGTGGTGAACCAGACCACCATGCTGGCCAGCGACACCCAGGCCATTGCCGATTACCTGAAACAGGTAATGGTTGATACATATAAACCGGCTGATATTGAAGAACGCTTTGCTGATACAAGAGACACCCTTTGCTATGCCACCAACGATAACCAGACAGCGGTAAGCGCCATGCTGGAAACCAAAGCCGACCTTGCCATTGTAGTAGGCGGTTACAATTCCTCCAACACTTCTCATCTAGTGGAACTGTGTGAAGAAAAGCTGCCGACCTATTTTATCAACAATGATTCAAAGATTTTATCTGCAAAAGAAATCCTGCATTATCATTTTCATTCGAAAGAAGAATTGCTGACCCCTGACTGGCTGCCTGCAAAAAAACCGGTGAAGATCTTAATGACCAGCGGGGCTTCCTGCCCGGATGCCTTAGTGGAAGGAGTGATTGAAAAATTGATTACCTATTTCAATACTGAAAAGAATATCAAACAAATGAAAGAAAGTTTTAATTAGGTCCCATTAGTATATTTCCCCTTCTCATTCACTATTCACTACTTATACAGCATCTCGTAATACTCCTGCACCATACGGTTGCTGTCGAAGGGATGGCGTACATCCTGCATACCGTTCTTCATCACCTGCCGCCAGGTATTGTAATTATCATAATACAGGGGCAGGATTTCACTTTCCAGTATATCATAGATCTTATCCAGGTCATACTCATCCTGCTCATGAGTGGCCATGTGTGCATAATCAGCCTTGGGTACTACAATACCATTATGACCATGATTGATGAACTCCGGTATCCATCCGTCATCCGTGGAAAAATTCACCGCTCCGTTCATAGCAGCCGTCATACCGCTGGTGCCCGAAGCTTCCCGCGGCACACGGGGATTGTTCAGCCATATATCGGCGGCCTGCTTAAGCCGTTTTGACAAGGTCATCTCATAGCCGATAAGAACAGCCATATTGTTATGCTGCCTGCTCAGGTGCACCAGCTGATTGAACTCACTGATTGCCGGATGGTCCACTGGATAAGGCTTCCCTGCCCAGATGATCTGCACCGGATATTTGGTATTGGTCATCAGTTGCTGAAACCGGTCTTCATCAGTTGTAAGCAATCCTGCCCTTTTGTAGCCGGCAAAACGCCTTGCCCATACAAGGGTAAACACATCAGGGTTGAACAATTTTCCCGTCTGGTCTGCCACAATTTCAAAGCCCCTTTTCTTCAAATATTTTTTGCGGTCATCAAACCAGTAATCATCCCCCGCTTCCATGAACTTGTACAATTGCTTGTCGGCTGGTGGATGGCAAACTCCATTGAGAAGTAAGCAACTTTTCTGGCAAAACGTTCTTCAACGGGGTACGGAACCGAAAAAGAAGTAAAACTCATGTTGTGTTTTAGTTACACGAAGCTGCAATATAAAATGAAATGCGTGAAATGACGCTTTCAACAGCTGACTGTACCGTATTTATGCACAGTTGTTTAAAAAATAAAGACTACAACGTTTGCAAACCGGCCTTATTTTTTACCGGAACTTCCTTTTGTGGTTTTGGCCCTGGGTTCTTTCTTTTTTGCAAAACTGCCGTCAAATGAACATTTCAGAGGTCGGTAAGAGCCGCAGCCCTCTATTTCTTTCAGCGTAACAGATGAAGAGGTAAAAATGAATTTCAGTTTGCAGGGGTCGCCATCCTGCCGGTATTCAGCAGTAGTGGGCGAAGTCATAGCTGCTTCGCCTTTCAGTTCGCCGGTACATTCCCTGTTATTTCTTTCAAAATGGATAAAAAAAGTCAGCTTATTGTTCCGGCGTCCGTCCCGTATGGACACCAGGTTCATTTTACCCGCAGTATAATCAGCCGACCATTTGTTTTTCCGCGGCAATGTATCAATAGGGTTGATGAGTTCAGTGGGTTTATCCTCCAGCGCATCCGTCATTACCAGGTAAAAGAGTTTGCTGTCAGCATTAAAGGCATACACATCCCGGCCTTCGCTCAGGGTGCCGTTTTTGTTTTTCCGCAACACTGTTTGCGAAATAGTATGTCGCCGGTCAATAGTAAATGACTGCTGGGTGCTGGCATCCAGGTCCGGTCGCAATGCTGTAAGCGCAGCTCCATACTCCTTGTTTTTATTAAACCCCAGCACAATCACGGCTCTTTTATTGCCGCCAGCGGTTTTTATCAGCAGGTAATGCTCATTATTAGGGCCGGTGGTTTTGCCCATAGCATATATCTTAGGCTTTACGTTTTTGCCGTAAATACGGGTAAGTATAGTGTCCGGCATCAGCCCGGAAAACACTTTATGGCTGATAAGCAGGGAATCGTTTTCTTTATTATTCTTTCGCAGGGTGCTGTCTGCATACTGAAAAGGCAATGACAGGGGCTGAAAGAAAGCGATAAAATCTTCTGCCTCTACCGGCTCGTCGCCTGAAAGGGAAATGATCTTTTTTTCTTTACAGGCCGGCAAAAAAGCCAGGAACAACAGCCCTAAACAAAGCATCCGCAGCATCCGTGACATTTATGCCCCGAATGTAAGCGTTTCCCGCCTATCCGGCATCAGCCCGTTTGGCAGAGAAAAGAAAATTATTTAGTTTTGTCTAAATAATTTTTTAGTCATGCTGAATTATTCTGCCAGCGAAGAAAATTACATCAAGGCCATTTACCGCCTGCAGCGGCAGGATGGAACGGTAACCACCAACGAACTGGCTCATGAACTGAAGACCAAACCGGCTTCGGTAACCGATATGATGAAAAAACTCAAGCTCAAAAAACTGCTGCGTTACCAGCCCTACCAGGGTTTCCGCCTCACCCAGGAGGGCGGCAAAGTGGCTCTTGGCATCATCCGGCGTCACCGGCTTTGGGAATATTTCCTGGCGGAGAAACTCAAATTCACCTGGGATGAAGTGCATGAGGTGGCCGAAGACCTGGAGCATGTAAGCAGTAAAAAACTCATTGACAAACTGGATGAGTTTTTGGGCTTCCCCAGGGTGGACCCGCATGGCGACCCGATACCGGATGCCCATGGCAGAATGGAAACCAGCAAAAAAATTATCCTCACGGAATTGCCGGCTGGCACTCCTGCTGTTGTTAGCAATGTAATAAACCAGAGCACTGCTATACTGGAACTGCTGGAACATAAGAAGATCATCATCGGCACCCGGCTGGAAGTAAAAAAGAAGTTTGAATTTGATGAATCACTGGAAATAAGAATCGGCCGTCAGCCGGCCTTTACCATCAGCCATCAACTGGCGGAAAATATATTTGTACAATTAGTATAGCATGGAAGCAATAGAAAAATTTTTTATTGAAATCGGGCCGGTATGGGCGGCCCTGCTGGCTACTGTTTTTACATGGATTGTTACAGCCCTGGGTGCATCCCTGGTTTTCTTTTTTAAAACACTGAGCCGGGGTGTGCTTGACCCCATGTTAGGCTTTACCGGGGGAGTGATGGTGGCGGCCAGTTTCTGGTCATTGCTGAACCCGGCCATCGAAATGTCGGAAAAGATGTATCCTGCCTTCAGCTGGATGCCGGCTGCAACCGGTTTTTTACTGGGAGCGCTTTTCATTTTTGTGCTGGATAAACTCACTCCCCACCTGCATATTAATTTTGGACTGGAAGAAAGTGAAGGGTTAAAAACAAAACTGCACAAAACCACACTCCTTATTCTTGCCATTACGCTGCACAATATACCGGAAGGGCTGGCCGTGGGCGTTTTATTTGGCGCTGCGGCCATTGGTATGGAAGATGCATCCGTTTCAGGTGCAATTGCCCTGGCACTGGGCATCGGCATTCAGAATTTTCCGGAGGGCATTGCAGTAGCCATGCCGCTAAGGCGGAACGGTGTGAGCCGGAGACGGAGTTTCTGGTATGGGCAGTTGTCGGCCATAGTTGAACCCGTTGCCGGCATCATCGGGGCCATTGCTGTTATTTATATGCAGCCTGTGCTGCCATTTGCCCTTGCATTTGCTGCCGGAGCCATGATATTTGTGGTAGTGGAAGAAGTAATTCCTGAAACCCAGCGGGATAAATTCACCGACCGTTCCGTGCTTGGATTTATCGGCGGGTTTTTAGTAATGATGATCCTTGATGTGTCGCTTGGGTGAGAATGCACCGGTAAGCTCCCGGTTATGCTCCCTTAATAAATGCTTAAACCGGCTGAAAGTTTCCGGCTTGATGTTGAGGTAACTGGCTAAAAACTTCTGCGGTACCCGCTGTACCAGTTCTGGATTTTTTGTCACAAACCGAATAAACCTCTCCCTTGGCGTCAGTTTCACCAATTGCATTTGCCAGCGGTCTTTCAGCACCATCGTACGGGTGATAACCAGCCTGCCCAGACACTCCATTTTCTGCGATTGCTCAAAAACCTTTTCGAGGTCATCATGACTGATAGATACCACAATACTGGGTTCAATGGTTTCAACAAAATATTCCGAAGGAGTACGGCTGTGAAATGATTCCTGACTGTGAATGATGTGGCCTTCAAAAGATATTTGCGTATTAATTTCTTCTCCATTCCGGCGGTAATATTTGCGGATCAAACCCTTTACTATAAAATTGAACCAGTTTTCCACTTCCCCGGCAGGGGTAATGATTTCTCTTTTGCCAAACTTACGGATATGAATATACGGCAACAGGCAGCGGTTAAACTCTCCATCAGACAAGTCCGTGAATTTCTTCAGGTAGGTATGAAAAGATTTACCTGCGTCCATCCCAATGAGTTGAAAGCAAAAGGTACAGCAAAAATTGATTCAGGTCAAGTATTTATTAACCGGACGTTTCCCGGCGCCGCCGGTAAAGCAGGTGTTTCAGCCGGCTGAAGGTTTCCGGCTTGATATTCAGGTAGGAAGCAAGGTATTTTTGCGGCACCCGCTGCAGCATATGCGGATGGTGGGCCCTGTAGTCCAGAAAAAATTTCCGCAGCGACTTGGAAGCACGGGAATAGCGCCGTTCATCTTTTTTGATATACATAGCTGTCAGAATCAGCCTGCCCAGGCGTTCCCCATGCGGAAATTTTTCCAGTGCTACTTCCATTTTATCATACCGCAATGATACCAGCACAGTTGGTTCCAGTGTTTCCAACAAAGCCAGCGATGGCCTGCGTGTAAGAAAAGAAAGTTCGGAGTGCACCACATGCCCCTCGGTGGCCAGTTGCAGCGTTTGTTCTCTTTTATGCACCCGTACATATTTTCTTACCCGGCCTGTCAGTACCCTATTCAGATAATCATCCACTTCCCCCGCCTGTACCACTTTCGCTTTTTTTGGAAACTTCCTTACCTCGCAATAATGCAATAGCATTTGCTGGTCTGCGGTCGTAAACTCAGGCATAAAAGTTTGAAAATTCCGGAGGGTCGCATCTGCAAGGCCGTGGTGAATATAATGACTGGCGTCTTTCAAGTTCCGGCGTTTGTTTTTTTATGATTCTTCCGCAGCAGGTGCTTCATTCGGCTGAAAGTTTCAGGTTTGATCTTTAAATAAGAAGCCAGGTATTTCTGTGGTAACCGATGCAGCAAACTGGCATGCTGTTCAAAAAAATAAAGAAAGCGTTCCCGCGGGCTGAACCGGGCATCGTTCAGTATCTGCCATTCCTGCTGCAGCAGGAAATGCGCCGTAAGGATCCGGCCGAATTTTTCCCATTTCCTGTCAGAGTGGTACAGGTCTTCCAACTGGCCTTTATGAATCCCAATCAGGATACAGGGCTCCATTGCCTGCAAACAGAAATGTGAAGGAGCACCGGTAAAAAATGAAGTAACCGAGCCGGTGATGGTGCTTTCACTGATGATATCCGTAGTAACCTGCTGACCTCCCTAATAAAAAAATTCAGGGATAAGACCCTTTACAACAAAATACAGGTAAAGCTCGCTGTCACCTGCAGCAGGGATAGTGGTTTTGCCGGCAAACTGAAACAGCTTTGAACGCTGTTGCAGTTTCCCGAAATCTTCATCCGAAAGCGAAAGAAACTTGTTCAGAAATAACCGCAGTGGCCGGTAATGTTCCATACTCCATATTGGGGTTGCCCTTGCCCACTCACCCTCTGCACAAAATACAGTAAAATCAGCAGGCAAAATCCTATTGCCCCCGGTTCCCGGGTTATGTTGAAATCAACAGCCGGAATACCCAAATGTTTTCTTCCCGGGCTTGCCGGAAAGTTCTTTTGCATTACGTTTGCACCCAAAATAAAACCGAATGGCTGCAAAGATTCAAGTAATCAATCCCGTAGTAGAACTCGATGGCGATGAGATGACCCGTATCATCTGGAAGTTCATTAAGGACAAACTCATTCTCCCCTATCTTGATATGGACATCAAATACTATGACCTTGGTATTGAATATCGGGATAAAACCGACGATCAGGTAACCATTGATGCCGCCCATGCCATCAAACAATACGGTGTGGGCATTAAATGCGCTACTATTACTCCTGATGAAGCAAGGGTAAAGGAATTTAGTCTGAAACAGATGTGGAAGAGCCCTAACGGAACGATAAGAAACATTCTGGACGGCACCGTCTTCCGTGAGCCGATTGTCATCAGCAATGTACCCAGGCTGGTTGCCAACTGGACGGCCCCCATCATTGTAGGCCGTCATGCTTTTGGCGACCAGTACCGTGCCACCGACTTTGTGGTGCCCGGAAAAGGAAAACTTACAGTGAAATTTGAAGGAGAAGACGGAAAAGTGATCGAACATGAAGTATTTATTTTCAAGGGCGGCGGTGTGGCACTCAGCATGTACAACACCGATGAAAGCATCAGGGGCTTTGCCCGCAGTTGCTTCAATATGGCGCTGAATAAAAAATGGCCGCTGTACCTCTCCACCAAAAACACCATTTTAAAAAAATACGATGGCCGCTTCAAAGATATTTTCCGGGAGATATATGAAAAGGAATTCAAGGCTATGTTTGATGCAGCCGGCATTGTATATGAGCACCGGCTGATTGATGATATGGTGGCCAGCGCCCTGAAGTGGAATGGCAATTTTGTATGGGCCTGTAAAAATTATGACGGCGATGTGCAGAGCGACTCCGTGGCACAAGGCTTTGGTTCCCTCGGTTTGATGACATCCGTACTGGTAACTCCCGATGGCAAGACCATGGAAGCCGAAGCTGCGCATGGCACGGTAACACGACATTACCGCGACCACCAGGCCGGCAAACCTACCAGCACCAATCCTATTGCCAGCATCTTTGCATGGACAAGAGGACTTGCTTTCCGCGGCAGGCTCGACGGCAACCAGCCGCTGGTTGATTTTGCCAATACACTCGAAGCAGTATGTATTGAGACCGTGGAGCAAGGTAAGATGACCAAGGACCTTGCTGTGTGCATTCATGGCGATAAGGTAAGCCATGGAGAACACTATTTATACACCGAAGAGTTTTTGGATGCAATTGACACTAATTTGAAAAAGAAATTATCATCTTGATTTTATCAAAGTCGCCGGATTTTTAAGTTTCATCTGTTTGGGTTTCACTTTTCCCCTGCATTCTATTCTAAAAAGAATGCTATTGCGTAGTCGCTCTGTTATCCGCATACTCACCCAATTTCTAATGGCCGTTTGAACCCCTGCTAAGTTCAAAACTCTCTGTAGCAGTATTGTGATCAGCGCCTTTACTCCTGCCTGCCGGTATAACAAAAATCACCCGCTGCTTATAGCCCAAACCCTTATTTTTGCAGCGTTTGAATCATAGGACTGGCAGTTCATTTCATTGACTTTCAGTTAAATCAGCAATCTAAAATCGTATGGCAGATATTTTTGAAAGATTATTGAAACACTACGGCCCCCTTGGCCAGCACCGGGAAAGGGCACATGGATATTTTGCCTTCCCCAAACTGGAAGGAGAGATCGGCAGCCGCATGATGTTCCGCGGTAAAGAAGTAATTGTCTGGAGCCTCAACAACTACCTCGGCCTGGCCAATCATCCCGAAGTAAGAAAAGCAGATGCCGAAGGCGCCAAACAATATGGCCTCGCCGCTCCCATGGGCGCCCGTATGATGAGCGGCAACAGTAATCTCCATGAACAACTGGAAGCAGAACTTGCTGACTTTGTATATAAAGAAGATGCCGCCCTGCTCAACTACGGTTACCAGGGCATGGTCAGCATCATTGATGTGCTGTGCAGCCGTCATGATGTAATTGTGTACGATGCAGAAAGCCATGCCTGCATCATTGATGGCGTAAGGCTGCATCCCGGCCACCGCTATGTTTTCAAGCATAATGATGTGGACGATTGTGAAAAACAATTACAAAGGGCAACAACGCTTATTGAAAAACAAAAAGCCGGCGGCATACTCGTCATCACCGAAGGTGTGTTTGGTATGGCCGGCGACCAGGGTAAGATCAAAGAAATCGCCGCTTTGAAAGATAAATACTCCTTTCGCCTGCTTGTAGATGATGCTCATGGCTTCGGCACACTGGGCAAAACGGGGGCCGGCGCCGGCGAAGAGCAGGGCTGCCAGGATAAAATTGACCTCTACTTCTCCACCTTTGCCAAATCCATGGCCAGCATTGGGGCTTTTCTAGCAGGTGACAGAAAGATCATTGACTACATCCGCTACAATATCCGCTCACAGATATTTGCTAAAAGCCTGCCCATGCCATTGGTGGTGGGCAACCTTAAAAGACTGGAACTGCTCCGCAACCATCCCGAATACAAGGAAAAACTCTGGAGCAATGCAAGGAAGCTGCAAAATGGTCTCAAAACAAGAGGTTTTGATATTGGCAAAACCGACTCAGTGGTTACCCCGGTTTACATGAAGGGCGATGTGCCCGAAGCCGCCGCCATGGTAATGGACCTGCGGGAGAACTACAGCATCTTTGCCTCTATTGTTGTATACCCGGTTATTCCAAAAGGGCATATCATTTACCGCCTCATCCCCTCTGCCGTGCATACCGATAAAGACATTGAACTGACGCTGCAAGCATTTTCTGAAACCAAGAAAAAGCTGGATCTCGGTGAATACAAAGTGGAAGCAATACCGGATATGGCGGAAAGCAGGTAAAAGACTATTAACATAATGCTATGACGATACCGGAAAGGGGTATCGTCTTTTATTTGGACGGCTGTCCCTTTTAGCGGTATTGCCCTACTTTTACGAACTTAAAAAATCACACATTATGCGGAAATTATTGCTGGTGCTCTTCCTGCTGCCCCTCGCAGCCATTGCGCAAACAAAACAAATCACCTTAGAAGATATTTACAAGAAAGGCACCTTCCGGGGCGAGCCCGTACGGGCCGATTTCGGGCAGACCAGTAAAGACCCTGAAATAAAGTTTGATGAACTGAAAGATGAAAACGGCAAACCTTTTGGTCAGGCCGATGATGTTATCCACAGCTCCAAATATCCCAATACGGTGCTGCTGAAAAAAGGAACAGAACCCATCTACCGCCGTTCTTCCAAGTCATTTGTTTACCTGTATGATTTTGTTTCCAAACAACTCACCAAACTGGCCGACGAGAAAGTACTGCATCCAACACTTTCGCCGGATGGCAGTAAGATTGCCTTTGTAAAAAGCAATAATCTGGTGCTGTTTGATATTGCCACCAAAACGGCCCGCAACATCACTACCGACGGCAAATGGAATTACATCATCAACGGCAACTGCGACTGGGTGTATGAGGAAGAGTTTGAATTCTCCCGTGCCTACGAATGGAGCCCCAAAGGCAACTACATCGCCTTCTACCGTTTTGATGAGACCAATGTGAAAGAATACAACATGACCCTCTACGACAATGCCCACAATAAAGACTACCGCTATAAATATCCCAAGGCAGGCGATGATAATTCCAAAGTAGAAATATTGATTTATGATCTGGCCGGCAACAAAACCGTAAAAGCGCAATTTGAGCAGGGTGACATTTACATCCCCCGCATCAAATGGACACAGGATGATAATACATTGGTGGTTTACTGGATGAACCGTCACCAGAACGACCTGAAACTGCTGTCCACCCATCCCCAAACCGGTGCAAGCAGCCTGCTGTATGAAGAAAAAAACAAATACTTTGTTGAGATCAATGACGACTGGTGGTGGCTGAAGGATGGAAAGAATCTTATGTTTACCAGCGAAATGACCGGCTTCCGTCATTTATATCTCTGCAGCCTTGACGGTAAAACAAAAATCCAGTTAACCAAAGGCAACTATGAAGTAACGGACGTAAACGGCGTGGACGAGGCCAACCAGCGTATCTACTACACCATGGCCTATCCCCGCCCTATGGACAGAAATTTATTTTCAACGGATTTTACCGGCAAAAAAACCTGGCAGCTTACTCAGGGAGAAGGCTGGAACCGGGTTGAATTCAATGACAACTTCACCCAGTTTTACTGTTACCGTTCAGACATTAACACTCCCCAAACAGTAACTCACAACGAGATAGTTGTTGACAAAAAGAAAAATATCAGTGCCAACCTGATTAAAACCGTGAATGAAAGCGCCAAACAAAAAGCAAAGACCGAAGAGCATGGCTACGGCAGGGCCGAGTTCATTAAAGTGCCCAACAGCAAAGGCGATACGTTAAACGGCTGGATGCTGAAACCCGCCAACTTTGATCCCAATAAAAAATACCCCGTGCTTTTTTGCAACTACGGCGGTCCGGGCTCGCAGCAGGTGGCCAACCGCTTTGGCGCAGTAAGCGCCTGGCACCAGTTGCTGGCACAAAAGGGGTTCATTGTGGCAAGTGTGGACAATACAGGCACCGGTTACCGGGGCGAAGAATTTAAAAAGAAAACTTACCTGCAGCTCGGCAAGTTTGAAATAGAAGACCAGATTGATGCGGCCAAATGGATTGGCAATATGCCCTTTGTTGATAAAAACAACATCGGCCACTGGGGATGGAGCTACGGAGGTTTTATGAGTTCACTTGCCATCACCAAAGGCAATGAGGTGTTCAGTGCTGCAGTAGCAGTGGCGCCGGTTACCAACTGGAGGTTTTACGACAATATCTACACCGAAAGGTATATGCGTACCCCGCAGGAAAATGCCAAAGGTTACGATGATAATTCACCCATTAACTTTACCGACAGGATAAAAGGCAAATACCTTATCATCCATGGTACGGCCGATGACAATGTGCATTTTCAGAATGCCACACAGATGATCACCGCCCTGGTAAAAAGCAATATTGATTTTGAAAGCGCCTATTATCCCAACAAGAACCACGGCATCGGCGGCCAGGTTGACAATACCACCTTCCACCTCTGGAGCAAGATGACGAACTGGATACTGGAGAATATGGGAAATGAAAATACCCAAAGGCTGAGGCAGCCTGCTAAGCCGATAAAAGGTTTTTAGAATATTTTTTTTCAGAGATAAAATCCCTTGCACCCGTCGTAAAGGGATTTTTATTCCCTCTTTGTGACAGGTTTAAAAAAAAGAACCCCCGACGGAAGTCGGGGGGCCCTAATCAAAAACCATTAACCATTAAACCTTATCCTATGAAAATTCAGGGCTAATATCGCTAATAAAAGTATAACACAAAATATTTTAATGTCATTTTTCCGTCCGGTGGACAAAATATGTACTATTTACACAAATTATTGATTGCAATCAATAATCGGGGGTTCAGATGTCCTGTAAAAAACAATGCGCTCATAAGAAGAAAATCGACAAATTTGGTATCCCAAGATTACCCGGAGAAAGGCCGCAGGTCAAAAAAGGCCGGGTATAAACAGTTTTAGTCGTATGAAAAAAACAGTGGTTGCCATAACTGGCGCAAGCGGCTCAATATATGCCCGCAACCTGTTGCAAAAGCTTCTGGATATTCATTTGCAGTGGGAAGAGTTGTCGGTGGTAATGACAGAGAACGCCAAAGAAGTCTGGAAAACAGAACTCGGCAATGATGGCTGGAAAAACATTCCCGTTAAGTTGTACAGCACAGGTGATTTTACAGCCCCTTTCGCTTCGGGCTCCGGCAGGTACGGCACCATGATTATCATACCCTGTTCAGCCGGCACTTTGGGAAGAATAGCTTCCGGAGTATCTAATGATCTGATAACAAGAGCGGCTGATGTAATACTGAAAGAAAGAAGGAAACTCATCTGCGTAATAAGAGAAACCCCATATAACCTGGTTCATATACATAACATGGAAACAGTTACACTCGCCGGCGGTATCATCTGTCCGGCCACACCATCACTTTACAGTAAGCCATCCACTATTGACGATGTGGTTAACACCGTGGTGGACCGGGTGCTTGACCTTGCCGGTTTTGATATCAGTTCCTATCGCTGGGGCCAATAACCAAAAAGACCGGCAGCAGCCGGTCTCTTTGGTGAACACACACTTAACTATCTGCTAATCGATATACCTGCCGCCTGCATTTATCCAGTCCACAATTTTTTGCCGTTCGGATGCCGGTAACAAACCGGTTGGAGGCATGGGTGATGGGTTCCCGTTCACAGCCCTTTCCAGTATCCTGTTTTTAAAATTGACAATATTGCAATCCACTTCAAAGTTCATGCCGCCATTCGGGTTGGCAGCATTATGGCAAACAATACAATTATTCTGTATCAGGGTCTTCACCTGAGTAAACAAAGGCCCCTGTGGCCGGTTAGGAACATTAACGTTCACAGTGCCCATACACCCGATTACATCTCTTGCAGTAACTGTGTAATTGGCGGGGGCAAGGTTAGAGAAGATGCCGGATGGCTGAAAGGATCCGCTATTCAGGCTGTAGGTATAGGGTCCGGTGCCGCCGCTGCCTGTAGCTGTAATGCTGCCCGTAGGCGGAGTAGTACAGGGAATATTGCCCACCACGGTTGTGGAAACATTGATGGTGACCCCTGCACATGGATTAGGTGCTGTAAGAGTGAAATTGGCGCTGCCTGTACAGTTACGGGAATCCCTTGCCGTAACCGTGTAAGTGCCTGCTGTAAGACCGGTAAATGTGCCGGAAGACTGAAAAGCTCCGGCGCCCAGCCTGTACTCGTAAGGCCCCACACCGCCGTTAGCCGCAGCTGTTATGCTCCCATCCGCAGCAGTGCCGCTGCTGGGGTTCACTGTTGTACCGGTAACCGTAATGGTTACGCCGGCGCATGGATCGGTAAGGGTGAAATTGGCACTGCCTGAACAATTATTCGCATCCCTGGCAGTAATGGTATAATTGCCCGCACCCAGGTTGCTGAATGTGCCGGAAGGTTGAAAGTTAATACCATCCCTGCTGAACATATAAGGCCCGGTACCCCCGCTGGCATTGGCGTTAATACTGCCATTTGTGCCGCCTCCTGTGGTGGGGTTAGTAGTGGTTCCCGTTACCGTAATGGTTATTCCGGCGCAGGGATTGGGGGCTGTGAGTGTAAAATTGGCTGAGCCAGTGCACCCGTTACTGTTTCTGGCCGTAATGGTATACGTTCCTGCAGCAAGCCCTGAAAAAGTTCCAGACGGCTGGAATGTACCGCCATTCAGACTATAGGTAAACCCGGATCCGCCTGTTGCGGAAGCAGTAATGCTTCCGTCGCTGGTGCCCGGGCCGCTTGGGTTAGCAGTAGTGGCCGTTACACTAACCGTTACGCCTGCACAGGGATTGGGCGGAGGGGTATTTCCGCCGCCACCCTTGCCACATGAAAGCCCGGAAAATATGGCGGCTGATATTATAAAAACAAATTGAAATAAACGGGAAGCTATCTTCATACAGCAGTTTTTTTAAACGTATCGTCTTTCAACAGGTAAAGGTTGCCCGGGCCGCTATAGCCCGGCATTGTTGTTGTCATTAATTAAACGGCCTGAAGGAAACCGAAAACAGTACGCCTGTTCTGTTAAGTTTTACCTTGCCATTACCCACCCCCTGCAGCGGAAGTTTTATATAGAGTTCAGAAATCAGGGAAAAACGTTTGCCGATATTCCGCTGATAACCCGCCGACACTGTCATAATGGAAAATAAATGTTTGTTCTTATTATAGGTTGTATGCTGCCGGCTGATAACAGGGCTGGTAGGGGTATACTTATAATAATAATCATAGGTTTCCTCTTTCATCAGCAGCGTGGAAACCCCTGCTGATGCAAACCAGCTTTGTTTTCCATTTTTCCTGAAATTATAGCTTAAAGCCACCGGTATCTCATACACTTTGCAGTTTGCCTCCACCTTTTGCAGGTTGGGATAATACTGGTAAAACCACGCATTGCCATGATACTGATCCGGTGATGCAGTATATATTTTCCTGCCAGAATAAAATCCCGTACGCAGGGTGAACCGTTCTTTATAGGTATAACCAAGACCGGCGCCTCCTGTAAACTTCACCCGGCCCAACGGGTCGCCGCTGGTAAAGCTTACATCCGGCCCGCCTGAAGCGGAAATAAAGAAGAAGGACATCTTTTTACCGGTGCTGCTTTTTTTCTGAGTTTTGGTTTGAGTTAATGCTTTCTTGTCTTCACCCTTTGACTTTTCTGCTGACTCAACAGGTTTATCACTGTTTTGGGCAGCAGTTGCGGGTTCGTTATTTACTTTATTATCCGCCGCAGTTTTGTCGTTGCTGTTGGTTTTATCTTTTGTGTCAGTCGTTTTAGGTTGTGTTAAAAACCCGGAGGTCATGCCCGGTACTGTGCCTGCATCCCCTTTGCCAACCGTTTGCTTTATTAAAGCAGATTTTGTTTTATTCGGGCCGGCAGTTTGTTTTTTTCCTGTTTGTTGAATTACATTCCTTTTGCCTGAAACGATCTTGCCTGAATTATCAGTAATGTTAGCGGGGCGTACTAAATTGTTGTTTTGATTGCCGGTATTATTATTTGTATTTGCAGGGCCGACAGGTTCATTTTGCAAACCTGATGAGGGTAATTCCAGAGCGGCACTTTCAGATTCAGTTTCCGGTTCTGTTGTTACACCGGCTGGCTGCCTTTGCGGGTTATTGCCCGTTACCCGGTTCCGGAAATGGTCTATGGATGTATAAACCATAATTTTCCTGAGCCAGCCCTTAAAAGAACTTACGACATCCGCATAGGCCGGTTTGTAATGATGTATTTCCCTGAAAACTTTCAGGAAGCCTTCGTTCAGTATCTCCACCGCATCATCCTGGTTACCGGCATAGCGGTCGCAGATTGCCATAGCATACCCGTAGAAAGAGCTGTAGAGGGTTTTCTGGCTCTCCCTGCTGTTCCGGCCACAGGCCTCCACATGATTAGTCAGTTCTTCAGCAGATAGCAAGTCGGGGTGGTGTTTCATTGCTAAATCGGAATACCATTGCAAAAGGTTGCCCTGATATGGACAACACAATACAAGGTAGGATATATTTTTTGTACCGGGAATAACAGAGAAAAAGCCCTAATTATCAAGCCATTTATTTTCCTTCAAAAGTGAAAATAATTTTGCTCTTATTCCCTTATTGGGCTTCGGATAGTTACAAAGCAAAACATAAAAAACTTTCTTCTCCGGCAACCAGCAATAGTCGCTGATAAACCCGCCCTGGGAACCTGTGTGGCCAATCATTTTCTCTCCTGCTTCTTTAGTGATAAACCAGCTTAACCCAAGCCTTGCTCCAACAGAATCTTTCCAACCCGGGAAAGGATAAACTGTTCTGGATTTATCAATCCATGCTTTAGCAAGAAAAGTATTTTTTTGAATGGCCTGTTCATATTTCCAGAGCTCTTCCACGCTGCTCCAAACACCGCCATTACCAGCTGCAGCAAAGGTTGGCTCTTCACCATAATCCAGTTCTTCAAATTTATCTTCCTTATTTTTTATATACCCATGTGAAACCCTGCTCTCAGGGTGCGGGCCATCAGTAATCGTGGACGTTTTCATTCCCGCAGGCTGGTAAATATTTTTACTGATATAGTCCTGCCACTTCATCCCGGTAACTTTTTCAATAATCAGGGCAAGACCGTTAAATGCCGGGTTTGAATAATGATACCCTGTGCCCGGTTCAAACTGCAGCGTATCTGTTTGCTTCAGCGGGGCAAAATTATCTTCGTCTTTTGCCGTAAGATAAAAATCATGCCGCGCTTCTACTTGCCGGCTGTCGGGTATGCCTGATGTATGTGTAAGCAGGTGATACAATTGTACTTTTCCTGCAATTTCTTTGTTCTTAAAATCAAGAAAGTATTTCAGCAGGTTATCTTCCAGCGACAGTTTATTTTCAGAAGCAAGTTTTAGAATGCCATATGCCACAAATGTTTTGCTAATGGAACCAACATTAAAAAGTGTTTGGGTTGTGATGGGTTCTTTAGTATTAATATCTGCAAGCCCAAAACCTTTTGCGTAAATAATACTATCTTTCTTTACTATTAAAACTGCGCCACCGGGTTCACCGGGGCTGAAATAGAAATTGAACAAGGTATCCAGTTGCATAGAAAATTTTTGTGACTCTTGTTTTTTTGCGGCACAACTTATAAAAAGCAGGGCAATAGCGAGGTATTTCATTTCAGCAACTTAGCAAATTTTTTTAATTCCTCCGCCTCAGCAACTGTCAGCACTTCATTGTTCAGGTATTTTGACTGTAAAAACAAAACCCTTTTATGCTGCGGATACTTTGCCAGGATAGCATTTATCATGTGGGCCGCCTCCTCATCTTTTTGATATAATGGAGTATTGGCCGGAAGTTCCGACTTTGTTTTCTCCTTTTTCTTTAAAATGATTGCTTCCAGTGTTGCCAGTTTATTCTGCGGGATACTCTTTATCCTTCTCGCCTTACCGTGTAAACCTTCTAATTGTTTTTTACTCAGCCCTCCCCTTTCCTGGTACTGGTACAATATGCTTTGGGCAAACGTATTACGGGGGTAAGCTTCTGCCACCGCTTTCAGTATATCCAGTATGATGTCAACATCAGGCCGTAGGCGCCGCATAGTGGTGAAAATAATAAAGATTAATTTGAGGGCATCTCTAAAAACCTAAGGTATGAAGCAATGTTTTTGGGGAACCAGTTGTCTTAGATAGAAACACTGCATATGTCAAAAATAAGAGGATTATTTGATGAACAAATTCGGTTGGAGAAGCTGAGTAAAAAGCAGGATCCATTGGAACAATTGGCTCATCATATTGATTTTGAATTTTTCAGGAAGCCATTAGGGATCAACAGCTGTATTCATGAAAAAGGGTACCGTGGCAAACCCTTAACAAAACGCCAGCAACAAAGCAATAGGAAGAAATCAAAAACAAGGGCGAGGGTTGAACACATCTTTGCCTTCATGACAAACAGTATGAATGAAATGTATTTATGCTGTCGTAGCTTTAAAAGGAATGCAGCCAGCATAGGGTTAATGAATCGTATGTATAATCTTTTCAGACTGGTTCAACTTAAAGTTGAATTAAGAAGTTGATGGGATCAGTGTGCCCATTCCTGAAAAAGAACAAACGGAAAACTTAAAATACGTTGTGAAAATTGCATTTTTTGCCCCGATTTGCCAATACTCAAACAAAAAATGCATCAAAAATAAGTTTCTGATTTTTCTTGAAAAAAATGACAGTTTTTAGAGACGCTCTTAATGTATTCCGTTTGTTTATACGACAGTCAAAATAGGCGCTAAACAATTGCTCTGTTAGTTGCGGATAATCAATGTAAGAAAATAAATCCAGTTGCATATTGTAAAATAAAGCCCCCGGATGTGAACCGAGGGCTCGTTTCCATTGAATCTCTGAGGCAACGAACAGAGAACCCTTTTTCCTTATTGTTGTTGTTCCTGTTTACATTGCCATTGTTGTAATTCAGGTTGCGGTTCCAGGCATTGTTTGTATTGTTCTCCGTAGAACTCCACCAGTTACCGTTGTTGCCAATGTTGTTGAATGTTCCATTGTTGTTACGGTTACCGCCCGGAAGACCTGACGTAATAGTAACCTCTGTTGTTTTAGCTACACAATACCATTTTAT